>Ga0160423_10000052_pt1 | contig 72867 bp, 61 predicted proteins | sample CRUFie14St8metaG_FD_108191 | JGI IMG/M metagenome (GOLD analysis project Ga0160423, IMG submission 108191) | Marine microbial communities from the Costa Rica Dome - CRUD Field 142mm St8 metaG | ecosystem: Environmental > Aquatic > Marine > Oceanic > Photic zone | place: Costa Rica: the Eastern...
CCTCAAACTAGAGAACACATTTTACTTGCTAGACAGGTTGGTGTGCCAGCTATTGTTGTTTTCTTAAATAAAGCTGATATGGTAGATGATGATGAATTATTAGAGCTAGTTGATATGGAAGTTAGAGAGTTATTATCATTCTATGAATATGATGGAGATAATACGCCGATAGTTACTGGATCTGCTCTTGGAGGTCTGAATGGTGAAGCAGATTGGACAGCTAAAATTGATGAGCTTATGGCAGCTTGCGACTCATGGATTCCAGAACCTAAAAGAGATAATGAAAAACCATTTTTAATGCCTATAGAGGATGTATTTACTATCACTGGTAGGGGGACAGTAGCAACTGGAAGAATTGAGACTGGTGTTGCAAATACTGGTGATGCGGTTGATATCATTGGGATGGGAGCTGAGAAGTTGGCGTCTACAATCACGGGGGTAGAGATGTTTAGAAAAATATTAGATAGAGGTGAGGCAGGAGATAATGTAGGAATATTACTACGAGGTATTGAAAAATCAGATATCAAGAGAGGTATGGTTATTTGCAAGCCAGGATCAGTAACTCCGCATACTAAATTTGAAGCTGAAGTATATATTTTAAAGAAAGAAGAAGGGGGTAGACATACACCGTTCCACAATAAATATAGACCGCAGTTTTATATTAGAACAACTGATGTTACAGGTGAAATTATTTTACCTTCAGGAACTGAAATGGTAATGCCAGGTGATAACTTGACAATTACTGTTGAATTAATTGCTGGTGTTGCAATGAACGAAGGTTTAAGATTTGCAATACGAGAAGGTGGTAGAACTGTTGGTGCGGGACAAATAACAAAACTATTGTAACTAGAGTTACCAGTTTTGTAACCAGCAAAATAATTATTTTGCTGGTTACAATTTACGGGTGTAGCTCAATTGGTAGAGTAGTGGTCTCCAAAACCATTGGCTGGGAGTTCGAGTCTCTCCACCCGTGCGTTAATGATAAATAAATGGCAAAAAAACAATCTTACATTAAAGAATCTTACGAAGAACTTGTTAAAAAAGTTACTTGGCCAACTTGGTCTGAGTTACAAAATAGTTCAATTATTGTAGCTATTGCAACAATAATAATAGCTCTTATAATTTATCTTATGGATACAGTTTTTAGTAATATTTTAAGTATTTTTTATAGTTTTTTTAATTAATCATGGATAAGCAAAAAATTGAAGAAATAAAAAATTGGTATGTGCTTCGTGTTATGGGAGGTAAAGAAAAGAAAACTGTATCATTAATTGAAAAAGAAATTGATAGAATGGGAATGAATAGCTTTATTTCCCAAATTTTAGTTCCTACTGAAAAAGTATATCAAATTAGAAATGGTAAAAAAGTAAGTAAAGAAAGAAATTTTTTTCCAGGATATGTTTTGATTGAGGCAAATTTGGTTGGTGAAGTGCCTCATGTTCTAAAAAATGTTACTGGAGTTCTTGGATTTTTAGGTTCAACTAAAGGTGGAGTTCCTGTTCCAATGAGAAAAAATGAAGTTAATAGAATTTTAGGAAAGGTCGATGAGATGGCACTAACCGATGAAAGTGTGAATATTCCATTTGTTGTCGGAGAAACAGTGAAAGTTATAGATGGTCCATTTAACAGTTTTAACGCAGAAATTGAAGCTATTGATGATCAAAAAAAGAAGTTAAAATTGATGGTAAAGATTTTTGGTAGAAAAACACCATTAGAGTTAAATTTTATGCAAGTAGAAAAAATATAATATGGCAAAAGAAATTACAGGAGTTATTAAATTACAAATTAGAGGAGGTGCTGCTAATCCTGCACCGCCTGTTGGTCCGGCGTTAGGTGCGAAAGGAGTTAATATAATGGAGTTTTGTAAGCAATTCAACGCTAGAACTCAAGATAAAGCAGGAACAGTTGTTCCTGTTATTATAACAGTTTTTGCAGATAAATCTTTTGAGTTTGTTATTAAAACTGCTCCTGCCGCAGTACAAATATTATCTGCGATAAAGAAAAAAAGTGGTTCAGGAGAGCCTAATAGAGTTAAAATTGGAGCGATTACATGGGATCAGATCAGAGTTATTGCAGAGGATAAAATGGAAGATTTAAATGCTTTTACTGTGGAATCAGCAATGAAAATGATTGCAGGAACTGCCAGAAGTATGGGGATTAACGTTAAAGGTGCTTTTCCATCTAAATAAAATATACTAAAAATTATGAGTAAAAATAGAAATAAAGCTTTAGAAAATATTGATTTTAATAAATCATATGATCTAAACGAGGCATCTAAAATTGTAAAAGAAAACTCTTTTGTTAAATTTGATGAGTCAATTGACCTTGCAGTTAGATTAGGAGTTGATCCAAAGCAAGCGAATCAAATGGTAAGAGGTGTTGCTTCTCTACCACATGGCACTGGAAAAAACTTAAAGGTCTTAGCCTTAGTTTCTGCTGATAAAGAAGAAGAAGCAAAAAATGCAGGTGCTGATTATGTTGGTTTAGATGAATATATTGAAAAAATAAAATCTGGCTGGACAGATGTAGATGTAATAGTTACAATGCCATCTATTATGGGGAAAATTGGTGCTCTTGGAAGAGTACTTGGTCCTCGTGGTTTAATGCCTAATCCCAAATCAGGAACAGTTACTCAAGATGTAGGAAAAGCTGTTTCTGATGTTAAAAAAGGAAAAATAGATTTTAAAGTTGATAAAACAGGTATAATTCATGCTTCTGTTGGAAAAGTTTCTTTTGATGCTTCAAAAATTTCTGAAAATGCAAATGAATTAATTCAAACCATTTTAAAATTAAAACCAACAGCTGCTAAAGGAACTTATTTAAAAAGTATTTACATGTCAAGTACAATGGGTTATGGTATACAGATTGATACAAATACTATTTAATTAAACGATTAAAAAATGAATAAACAAGATAAAGATAAAACAATACAAGCACTGGATAATATGCTTAGTGATAATAATAACTTTTATTTAGCTGATATTTCGGGTCTAAATGCTGAGCAAAATAGTGCATTAAGAAGATTATGTTTCAAAAGATCAGTTTCAATTAAAGTTGTAAAGAATACTTTACTTAAAAAAGCCCTTGAGAAAAATGATTTAGATTTTAGTCAGTTATATAATGTTTTGGTTGGTAACACATCTATAATGCAGGCCGAATCTGGAAATGCGCCAGCAAAAGTTATCAAGGAATTCAGAAAAAAGAATAAAAAACCAATATTAAAAGCTGCTCATATTGAAGAGGCTATGTATATTGGTGATGAAAATTTAGCTACACTAGCTGACTTAAAATCTAAAGAAGAGTTAATAGGAGATATTATTACCTTATTACAATCACCTGCAAAAAATGTTATTTCTTCTTTAAAGTCAGGGGGTAATAAATTGGCAGGTATAATTAAAACATTAGAAGAAAAATAAACAAGAATGCTTCCACTATAACTATAATAATAATTTAAAAACAATAAAAATGGCAGATATAAAAAAAATAGCTGAAGAGCTAGTAAATCTCTCGGTAAAAGATGTAAACGAATTAGCAAATATACTCAAAGATGAGTATGGTATAGAACCTGCTGCCGCTGCTGTGGCTGTGGCTGGACCTGCTGCTTCAGGTGGTGATGATGCTGGTGGAGAAGAAAAAACTGAATTTGATGTAGTTTTAAAAGCTGCGGGTGCAGCTAAATTAAAAGTTGTTAAAAGTGTTAAAGAATTAACAGGATTAGGTCTTAAAGAAGCAAAAGATATCGTTGATAGTGCTCCAAAAACTGTAAAAGAAGGTGTAAGTAAAGACGAGGCAGAAGGTATCAAAAAAGCTTTAGAGGAAGCTGGTGCTGAAGTAGAGCTTAAATAATATTTTTATTTATAGCTTTTATTTAGCTAAAATCTTTTTTTTATTTTTTATACAACTTAAACTATATACTTTTGAAAAACAATAATATAACAAATCGAGTTAATTTTGGTTCATTAAAAAATGTTGTTGATTTACCAGATTTTCTTGACATACAGCTTAAAAGTTTTCAATCTTTTTTTCAAATTGGAACTACATTAGATGAAAGAAGACGAGAAGGTCTATATAAGGCATTTCAAGAACTTTTCCCAATAACTGATTCAAGAAATCATTTTGTACTAGAATTTATTGATTATACAATAGATCCTCCTAGATATAATATTCAGGAGTGCATTGATAGAGGATTAACTTTTAAAGTTCCACTAAAAGTTAAGTTGAAATTATATTGTACAGATCCAGATCATGAAGATTTTGAAACTATAGTTCAAGACGTTTATTTTGGCAATATTCCTTTTATGACCCCTAGGGGTAGTTTTGTAATTAATGGTGCTGAGAGAATAGTTGTATCTCAGCTACACAGATCTCCGGGAGTCTTTTTTGGTCAAAGTTTTCATTCTAACGGAACAAAATTATATTCAGCAAGAGTAATTCCTTTTAAAGGATCATGGATTGAATTTACAACAGATATTAATAATGTTATGTATGCATATATTGATAGGAAGAAGAAGCTTCCTGTGACAACATTATTACGAGCTATTGGTTATGAATCTGATAGAGATATTTTAGAGATTTTTAATTTAGCAGATGAATTCAAAGTAACAAAAACAGGACTAAAAAAGGTTGTTGGAAGAAAGTTAGCAGCAAGAGTGCTGAAATCTTGGGTTGATGATTTTGTTGATGAAGATACAGGTGAATTAGTTCCAATTGAAAGAAATGAAGTTATTTTAGAAAGGGATATAATTATTGAAAAGTCGCATATTTCTGAAATACTAGATTCAGGAGTTGAAACTATATTATTACATAAACAAAACGAAAATTCTTCTGATCATGCTCTAGTTTATAATACATTGCAAAAAGATCCAACAAATTCAGAAGTAGAAGCAGTTAGACACATATATAGACAATTAAGAAGTGCCGAAGCACCAGATGATGAAACTGCGAGAGGAATAATTGAGAAGTTGTTTTTTTCTGACCAAAGATATAGTTTAGGTCATGTTGGTAGATTTAGAATAAATCGAAGACTTAAGAAGGACATTTCATTAGATCAAATGGTTTTAACAAATGAAGATATTGTTTCAATAATAAGTCATCTTATTTCATTGGTTAACTCTAAAGTTGATGTTGATGATATTGACCATTTAAGTAATAGAAGAATTAGAACTGTTGGGGAACAATTATCTAATCAATTTAATGTAGGTTTAAGTAGAATGGCAAGAACAATAAGGGAAAGAATGAATGTTAGAGATAATGAAGTCTTTACCCCTATAGATTTAATAAATGCTAAAACACTATCCGCTGTAATAAATTCTTTTTTTGGAACTTCACAGCTGTCTCAGTTCATGGATCAGACTAATCCTCTCGCCGAAGTTACACACAAAAGAAGGATTTCAGCATTAGGACCTGGTGGTTTAACAAGAGAGAGAGCAGGATTTGAGGTTAGAGATGTTCACTACACTCATTACGGAAGACTATGTCCTATTGAAACTCCTGAAGGTCCGAATATTGGACTTATTTCATCATTGAGTGTATATGGGAAAATAAATAATTTAGGTTTTATTGAAACTCCTTATAGAAAGGTTGAAAACGGTAAAGTTGACTTATCAAATAGTCCGAAATATATAAGTGCAGAAGAGGAGGAAGAACAGATAATTGCTCAAGCAAATGCATCATTAACAGACGAAGGATGTTTTACTGATGAAAAAGTTCAGTCTAGAAGTGAAGCAGATTATTTGATTGCACCAGCCAACGATGTTACGTTGATGGACGTTGCACCAAATCAAATTGCTTCAATTGCAGCTTCCTTAATACCATTTTTAGAACACGACGATGCAAACAGAGCTTTAATGGGCTCTAATATGATGCGTCAAGCAGTTCCTTTACTTAGAACAGATTCTCCGATTGTGGGAACAGGAATTGAGCCATTTGTTGCACGAGATTCCAGAACAATGATAAATGCGGAGGGAGATGGTGTAGTAACTTATGTTGATGCTAAAACAATTAAAATAAAATATGATAAATCTGAAAAGCAAGATTTAGTTAGTTTTGATATAGATGAGAAAACATATAGTTTAACAAAATTTCAAAAAACTAATCAAAGAACATGTATAAATATTCAGCCAATCGTAAGAGTTGGTGATAAAGTCAAGAAAGGACAGGTGTTATGTGATGGATATGCAACTCACAATGGTGAATTAGCAATTGGACGAAATTTAAAAGTTGCATTTATGCCTTGGAAAGGATATAATTTTGAGGATGCAATTATTCTTTCTGAAAGAGTTGTAAGAGAAGATTTGTTTACATCCTTACATATTGCTGAACATGTTGTAAGTGTTAGAGAAACAAAAAGAGGAGCTGAAGAGCTAACTGCTGATATTCCTAATATTTCAGAAAATGCTACAAAGGATCTCGATGAAAATGGAATGATTAGAGTAGGTGCTCATGCAAAAACAGGTGATATTTTAATTGGAAAAATTACACCTAAAGGAGAATCTGATCCAACTCCTGAAGAAAAATTATTAAGAGCAATTTTTGGAGAAAAAGCTGGCGATGTTAAGGATGCTTCCTTGAAGACAAAACCATCTAACCAGGGAGTTGTGATTGGTAAGTCACTGTACTCTAAGACTATTAAAGATCGTAAAACTAAAACACAAGATAAAGACAAGTTAGAACTTTTAGATAAAGACTTTGAAAAACAGGCTTCAGATTTAAAAAATTTATTATCGATTAAATTATACAAACTAATTGGTGGAAAAGCATCTAAAGGTGTTAAAAATATACTTGGAGAGGATATCATTTCTAAAAGTGTAAAATTTACAAAAAAAATTATTTTAGATGTAGATTTTACTATGATAGATCCAAATAATTGGACAAGTGATAATAATTTAAATGAATTAGTTAATATAACTATTGAAAATTATCTTAGGAAATATAACGATATATATGGTGATCACAGAAGAAATAGATTTGCTATAACTGTTGGAGATGAGTTGCCTGCAGGAGTTTTACAGCTAGCTAAAGTCCAAATTGCTCAAAAACGTAAAATTAAAGTAGGTGATAAACTGGCTGGAAGACATGGTAATAAGGGAATTGTTTCAAGAATTGTTAAAGATGAAGATATGCCATTTTTATCTGATGGTACTCCAGTAGATATTATTTTAAATCCACTTGGAGTTCCTTCTAGAATGAATCTTGGTCAGATTTATGAGACTATTTTAGGATGGGCAGGAGACAAGTTAGATAAAAAATATTATACACCTGTATTTGATGGTGCGAGTATTGATCAGATAAATACTGAAATTGATGAAGCAAACTTACCAAGATTAGGACAAACTTATCTATTCGATGGTGGAACTGGTAAGCGATTTGAGCAAAAAGCTACGGTAGGTATTATATATATGCTAAAATTAGGTCATTTAATTGAAGATAAAATGCATGCTCGATCTATTGGACCTTATTCGTTAATTACTCAACAACCTCTTGGAGGAAAAGCTCAATTTGGAGGGCAAAGACTTGGGGAAATGGAAGTTTGGGCACTTGAAGGTTATGGTGCATCAAATATATTACAGGAGATGTTAACATTAAAATCTGATGATGTAATTGGAAGAGCAAAAGCATTTGAAAGTATCGTAAAAGGAAAAGAATTGCCAGAACCTGCAATTCCTGAATCATTTAACGTTTTACTTCATGAACTTAACGGACTAGGTTTAAAAGTTTCATTCGAATAAAATAATATTATGAGAAATAAAAAAAATAATATATACGCACAACAAATCAATAGTATAAAAATCAGTTTATCATCTCCTGAAGATGTTTTAGCTAAATCTTCAGGTGAGGTCACAAAACCAGAAACAATAAATTATAGAACTTATAAACCTGAAAGCGGTGGTCTTTTTTGTGAAAGAGTATTTGGACCAACTAAAGATTTTGAGTGTCATTGTGGAAAATATAAAAGAATTAGATACAGAGGAATTATTTGTGATCGATGTGGTGTTGAAGTAACTGAAAAGAAGGTTAGAAGAGAGCGAATAGGTCACATAAATTTAGTAGTTCCAATTGTTCATATTTGGTATTTTAGAACATTACCTAATAAGATTGGTTACTTATTAGGGTTATCGTCCAAGCAATTAGATATGATTATTTATTATGAACGTTTTGTAGTTATAAATACGCCCGACGATATTAAGAATTCACAAGGAGAAGATGTAAAATATCTAGATTTTATTACTGAAGAGGAATATTTAAATATTTTAGATGCCCTACCTTCTGAAAACCAATATTTGAGTGATGATGATCCGAATAAATTCATTGCAAAAATGGGCGCTGAAGCAATAGCTTCTCTTTTAGAAAAATTAGATTTAGATGAATTATCGTATCATTTGAGAGATAAAGCATCAAACGAAACCTCTCAACAAAGAAAAACAGAAGCTTTGAAGAGACTACAAGTCGTTGAGTCAATGCGAGACGGTCAAGGTCATACAGAAAATAGACCTGAATGGATGACAGTTAAAATAATTCCTGTAATACCACCTGAATTAAGACCATTAGTTCCACTTGATGGAGGTAGATTTGCAACATCTGATTTAAATGATCTTTACAGAAGAGTTATTATAAGAAATAATCGTTTAAAAAGATTAATGGAAATAAATGCCCCAGAAATTATTTTAAGGAACGAAAAAAGAATGTTGCAAGAATCAGTTGATGCTCTTTTTGATAACTCTAGGAAGTCTGCGGCAGTTAAGGCTGATGGGAAAAGAGCTCTCAAGTCTTTATCTGACTCCTTAAAAGGAAAACAAGGAAGGTTTAGACAAAATTTACTTGGTAAAAGAGTTGATTATTCTGCTAGATCTGTAATAGTCGTAGGACCTGAGCTCAAGCTCCATGAATGTGGTTTACCAAAGGATATGTGTGCTGAACTATATAAGCCTTTTATAATTAGAAAGTTAATTGAAAGAGGTATTGTAAAAACTGTTAAATCTGCTAAAAAAATAATAGATTCAAAGGAACCTGTTGTTTGGGATATATTAGAAAATGTAATGAAAGGTCATCCTGTTTTATTAAATAGAGCACCTACCTTGCATAGGCTTGGAATTCAAGCTTTTCAACCAAAGATGATTGAGGGTAAAGCTATTCAACTCCATCCTTTAGCCTGTGCTGCATTTAATGCTGATTTCGATGGTGACCAGATGGCCGTTCATCTTCCATTAGGAGCTGCAGCTATATTAGAAGCACAGGTTTTAATGTTGGCTTCTCATAATATATTGAACCCGGCAAATGGTGCTCCTATAACTGTTCCTTCACAGGATATGGTTTTAGGTTTATATTATATGACAAAACAAAAAAAATCAATTGGAGAAGATATTGTTAATGGAGAAGGGATGAAGTTTTATTCAGTTGATGAGGTGAAAATAGCATATAACGAAGAAAAAATTGATTTACATGCAATAATTAATTTAAGAGTTAATGATAAAGATGGTAGTAAATTAGTTGAAACCACTGTTGGACGTGCATTATTTAATGAATTTGTTCCTGATGAAGTTGGCTTCGTTAATACTCTTTTGACAAAAAAATCTTTAAGAAATATAATTGCAGATGTTCTTAGAGAGTGTGGTATTGCAAAAACTGTACATTTCTTAGATGCCATTAAAACAATAGGATTTGAAATGGCTTTTACAGGCGGACTTTCCTTTAATTTAGGTGATGTAATTGTTCCTGAAGAAAAAGAGCATTTAATAAATGAAGCAAATAAAAAGGTTGATGAGATAACATCTAACTACTCAATGGGTTTTATCACAAATAATGAAAGATATAATCAAGTTATTGATGTTTGGACAAATACTAATGCAAGATTAACTGATACTGTCATGAAGAATATTAGCTCTGATAAACAAGGTTTTAATTCTGTTTATATGATGCTTGATTCAGGTGCTAGAGGTTCTAAAGAACAGATTAGACAGTTATCAGGTATGAGAGGATTAATGGCCAAGCCTAAAAAATCAGGCGACCACGGCGAATCAATTATTGAAAATCCAATTACCACAAACTTTAGAGAAGGATTATCGATTCTTGAATATTTTATTTCAACTCATGGTGCTAGAAAAGGTTTAGCTGATACTGCTTTAAAGACTGCAGACGCTGGATATCTTACAAGAAGACTGGTTGATGTAGCACAAGACGTGATAGTAAATGAAGAAGATTGTGGATCCTTAAGAGGATTAGATACAACTGCATTAAAAGTAAATGATGAAATAATTGAGTCGTTATCTGAAAGGATTGTTGGAAGAGTTAGCTTACATGATATTTATGATGAAAAAAATAATTTAATAGTTGGTTCAAATGAAATTATTTATGAAAAGACTGCTAAGCAAATAGAATCTTCAGGAATAGAATCTATAGAAATAAGATCCCCATTAACTTGTCAGACAAAAAGAGGAATATGTAGAAAATGTTACGGGGTATCGCTATCAACAGGTAGATTAGTTCAACTTGGAGAAACTGTTGGTGTAATTGCTGCACAATCAGTTGGAGAACCTGGGACCCAGTTAACATTAAGAACTTTCCATGTTGGAGGTACAGCGTCAAGGTCTGAGGTTGATTCTTCTATAATTGTTAAAAAGCCTGGAAGATTAGAAATTGATGATTTAAGAATAGTTAAGAATAAGAAATCTGAAATTGTCGTTAGTAGATCGGCTGAAGCAAGAATTATTGATGACAAAAATGGTGTTGTACTTTCTAGTTCAATAATCCCTTATGGTGCTAGTATTTTTATTAAGGAAGGAAGCGTTAAAATTGGAGATAAAATTTGTGAATGGGACCCTTATAATGCGGTTATTGTATCAGAATTTACGGGGAAAGCTAAATTTTCTGATATTTTAGAAGGAGTTTCTTTTAGGCTTGAATCTGATGAACAAACTGGTTACAAAGAGAAAGTAATAATTGATAGTAGAAATAGACAAATATCTCCTTCAATCACAGTTGATAAAACAACGTATAATTTACCTGTAGGTGCACATTTTTCTATTGAAGATGAAAGTAAGATTTCAAAAGGTGATATAATTGCTAAAATACCAAGATCAGCTGGTTCTTCTGGTGATATAACTGGTGGTTTACCTAGAGTTACTGAAATGTTTGAAGCTAGAAATCCATCAAATCCAGCTATAGTATCTGAAGTTGATGGTTCGGTTTCCTTTGGAAGTGTTAAAAGAGGAAATAGAGAAGTGATAATTACATCAAAAAATGGTGATATTAAAAAATATCTTATAAAATTATCAAAGCATATCTTAGTTCAAGAAAACGATTATGTTAAGGCAGGAACACCATTATGTGATGGTGTTGTTACACCATCAGATATTTTAGCGATAAAGGGAGTTGTAACTGTTCAACAGTATATCGTAAATGAGATTCAAGATGTATATAGATTGCAGGGTGTGAAGATAAATGATAAACATTTTGAAGTTTTAGTACGTCAAATGATGAGAAAAGTGCAAATCGCGGATTCTGGTGATACATTCTTTTTAGAAAACTCTTTAGTAAGTAAGGAGCAATTTCAAAATGAAAATGATAAAATATTTGGAATGAAATATATTTTGGAAGCTGGAGATTCTGATGTTCTCAAGCCAGGACAAATTGTATCACCTAGAGAACTTAGAGAAGAAAATTCTAGATTGAAGCGTAAAGATTTGAAAGAGGTAGAGTCAAGAGATGCTATACCTGCTGTTTCAATACCTATTTTACAAGGAATTACAAGAGCGTCTTTGCAAGTTGATAGTTGGATATCAGCAGCATCCTTTCAGCAAACTACAAAGGTCTTAAATGAAGCTGCAATAAATGCAAAGCGTGATGGTTTGATTGGTCTTAAAGAAAACGTGATTATTGGAAAAAGGATTCCTGCCGGTACGGGGCTAATACAAGCTGACAATGTATTAGTTGGATCTAAAGAAGAATACGATTCTTTAGATGATAATAATATAGAAGTAGATAGCTAAGGTGTTTAAATAATTGATAAAATAATTGTAATTTATGTCAGAAGAAAGAAAAAAAGAAGGTATAAATATTGAATTAACTGAAGAAATTGCTCAAGGAAATTATAGTAATTTAGCAATAATTAATCATTCTCAATCTGAATTTGTCGTTGATTTTGTGCAAATGATGCCTGGTATAAAGAAAGCAAAGGTAAAATCAAGAATTATTTTGACACCTCAACATGCAAAAAGATTAATGAAAGCTTTAGTAGATAATATAAATAAATTTGAGGATCAAAATGGCGTAATCAATGATGTTGATAACGGTCAATCATTACCACTAAATTTTGGAGGTCCTACACCACTTGCTTAGTTAATTCTTATCTTCTAAAAAAGGATAACTATAGTTTTTTGCTGGAACAAATGTCTCTTTAATTGTTCTAGGAGAGACCCATCTCAACAGGTTTAAAATTGAACCAGCCTTGTCGTTGGTACCAGATTTTCTTCCACCACCAAAAGGTTGTTGACCAACAACTGCCCCTGTTGGTTTATCATTAATGTAAAAGTTACCAGCTGAATTTTCTAAAACTTTTGATGCTGTTTTAATTGCATATCTATCTTTTGAAAACACTGCTCCTGTCAATGCGTACTCAGATGTTTTATCTACAATTTTTAGTGTCTCTTCCCATTCATTTTCGTTGTAGATATAAATTGTTACAACTGGACCAAAAATCTCTTTTGTCATAGTTCTAAAAAAAGGATCAGTTGTTAAAATAATTGTAGGTTCAATAAAATATCCTTTGCTTTTATCATAATTTCCACCAGCTATGATTTCAGCTATATTTGACTGTTTTGCATATTCTATCTCAGAAGTGATTTTGTCAAACGCTGTTTCTGAAATTACTGCATTAATAAAATTTTTCGGTTCTTCTGGGCTTCCTATTTTAAATTCTTTAAGATCTGCTATTAAATGTTTTTTAACATCTTCCCAAATATTTTTTGGAATATAGACTCTCGATGCAGCTGAACACTTTTGACCTTGATATTCAAAAGCTCCTCGAGAAATTGAGGTAGCTACTTCTTCAAAGTTTGCAGATTTATGAGCTATTATAAAATCTTTGCCACCAGTTTCACCAACAATTCTTGGGTATGAATTATATTTTTCAATATTACTTCCAATCGTAGACCATAATTTTTGAAATACATTAGTTGAACCCGTAAAATGTAAACCAGCAAAATGCTTGTTTCTAAAAATCACATCACCTGCAACTTTACCATTTACAGTTATCATATTAATGACACCATCTGGTAGACCCGCTTCTTTAAACAAATCCATAATAATCTTGGCAGAATAAATTTGGCCAGTTGCTGGTTTCCAAATAACAACATTACCTAACATTGCGGGTGCAGCACATAAATTTGCGCATATAGATGTAAAATTAAAGGGAGTTATAGCAAAAACAAAACCTTCCAAAGGTCTGTGCTCAAGTCTATTCCACATACCTGCTTGAGATTCAGGTTGTTCTTTATATAGTTCTTGCATATATTGAACATTGAACTTAAAAAAATCTATTAGTTCACATGCAGCATCAATTTCAGCTTGGTATACATTGTTGCTTTGAGCTAACATTGTAGCTGCATTCAATTTATCACGATACGGACCAGCTAGTAAATCAGCTGCTTTTAAAAAAATTGCTGCACGATGTTCCCAGTTCATTGAACTCCATTTTTCTTTTGCTTCAAGAGCTGAGTTGATAGCATCTTTAACATCTTTTTCGTTTCCTATATTAGCAAATCCAATTACATGTTGATGGTCATGTGGAGGGGAAAGTTGAATTTTGTTTTCTGTATAAACTTTTTCATCTCCAATATACATTGGAATATCTACTTTTGATGAATTCATGTATCTATATTCTTTCAAAAGTTTTTCTCTTTCTATACTACCAATTTTATACTCTTTAACAGCTTCGTTAACTGCGATGGGAGTTTTGAAAAATGCGTTTGACATATAATTTTTTTATTTTCAAATTTAATATTTAATAATTTAAAATAGTTCTTTTGATGAAGTTTTTAAAAATCCTATTAGCTTGTCATATCTGTTTTCAGTCCCTCTGTAATACACATATATATAATAATCGTTTTTTGTTTGGTAATGTGTTCCTTCAACAAAGCTAAAATCAACAGTGTTATTTATAGTATCTTTAAGTGCGTAATTATAATTGTAATATCCTTGTTTTAACAATATGTCAATTTCATAAATTTTTTCCTTTTCATTGTAGTTTAATTTGAAGTCGTCATTAATCATCCAATCAGATAATTTTCCATATATATAAATATCTCCAAATTCTATTTTTTCAGAAATTAATTTAAAATTTATTTTTGCATAATCAGCTTCAGTCATAGAATTACGTGCCTCTTGTGATTCGATAATAAACTTACCATTAATATCAGGATATATTGAATATAAATCAAAAGATCTACTTTTGTCCTTGAAAAGAATAACCTTATTTATATCATCTATTGAGTCATGCTCAATGTTTTTAATTCTTTCTGAAAAATATCTTAAGCTTTTAATATCAAAATATCTAAATTCATTAATCGCAAAAAAATTATTCTCATCATCATAATCGTATATTAAAACATTATTTTTTACAAATATCGGAGTAAGATCATTAATTTTATTTTCTTCATTATTGTTTTGCTTAATAACTACTTTTATATCAGTGTAAGGGTCTGAAATATAAAATTTCTCATGATTTATGTTAAAATCAATTTCATGTTTAATTTTTTTGTTTTTATTTAAAGTACCTTGTTTCACATTTGCAGAAATTGATACTTTATTTTCTAAAATCATAAATCGTTTATGAAAAACTATAGAATCTAAATGATTAATAACTTCAATAATATAATTTCCAGATTTTAAAAAATCAATATTTTCATTAGGTAATTCTAAATTGTAATTAATGTATTTTTTAATAGTATTGAAAGACAGCTCATAGTCATATATTTCATTTTTAAAAAATCCATCTATATATTCTGATTCCGTCAAGTCACTTTTTAACCAGTTTGAGTTACAGTGAATAATTCTATAAAAATAAGTATTAATATTATCACTATGATCATCAAAAATTAAGCTTATTTTTTCATCCGTTTTCAGATTTATTAAAGGAATTGATAAATTTTGATCTTTTTGAAAACACAAAACTGTCTTAATATTTTTTTTAAATATTTTATCTATATAAGTATATTTTTTGTTAATAATATAGTCATTATTTTGCTCACTAATGTTGTTGGATAATAAATGGTTGTTTATGCATGTAATGATTAATAACAACAGAAGAGTTTTAGCAAATATATTTTTTTTAATTAGAATCATTCTAAATAGCATTTTAAGTAAAAATCTTGTAATTTTAAATATAATTTATCATTGCAAATTTATAATTTTGTATTTGAAAAATCTAATTTATAATGTCACTAAATATAAGTTTAAAAAGAGGCTTAAAACTCAACTTAAAGGGATCACCCGATAAAGTTTATGCCCCTTTACAAGTTTCGGATGAGTATGTTGTAAAACCAACCGATTTCCATTTACTAACACCAAAACTTGTGGTAAAGGAAAATGATAAAGTAAAAGCAGGAGACACACTTTTTTATGATAAATATAATGACAAAATAAAATTTTCAGCTCCTGTGAGTGGAAGTGTTAAAGAAATTGTTAGAGGTCAAAAACGGAGAATTTTAAAAGTCGTAATTAAAGCAGATATAGATATAAAATATAAATCGTTTGAAGTTGGTAATTCCGATCAGCTTAGCAGAGATCAAATAATTGAAACAATGCTTGAAGCTGGCGTTTGGCCATTTGTTAGACAAAGACCATATGATATTATTGCAAATCCAAAAGATATGCCGAAAGCGATTTTTATTTCAGCATTTAATTCAACCCCACTGTCTATTGACAATGATTTTGCACTATACGGTATGGAAGAACTATTTCAAAAAGGAATTAATTATATAAGAAAATTAACCAACGGGAAAACACATTTGAACATTGATGGAAGTATAAATGCTTCAACAGTTTTTACTTCTGCCAAAGGAGTACAAATTAATAAGTTTAGCGGTCCACATCCCTCAGGAAATGTTGGTGTACAAATTCATCATATTGATCCGATTAACAAAAATGATGTTGTTTGGTATCTTGACCCGCAAGATGTTATAATTATTGCTAGACTGTTTGATCAAGGTACATATGACGTATCTAGAATTGTTGCTTTAGCTGGACCACAAGTAAAGAAACCAAGATATTACAGATGTATTTCTGGAGCTAACGTTTCTAATTTAGTATTAGATAATGTTAAAGATGGAGATAATAGATTCATTTCTGGAGATATTTTTTCTGGAGATAAAATAGATGAAAATGGTAGTTTAGGTTTCTATCATACTTCAGTTTTAGTTATTGAGGAAGGAAATAAGCAAGAGTTTTTGGGATGGATGTTACCTGGGTTCAATAAATTTTCTACATCAAGAACATTTTTTTCTTGGTTAAGTCCTAACAAAAAATATACTCTAGATGCCAATATGCACGGAGAAGAACGTGCATATGTTATGACGGGTGAGTATGAAAAAGTTTTACCAATGGATATTTATCCTTCTCATTTGATTAAATCTATTATGGTAGAGGATATTGAGTTAATGGAACAATTAGGTATTTATGAAGTAGCTCCTGAGGATTTTGCTTTGTGTGAATTTGTTTGTACGTCCAAAATTAATGTTCAACAAATTATTAGGGATGGTTTAGACCTATTAATTAAAGAAAATAGTTAAGATGAATTTTTTTAAAAATATATTAAATAAAGTTAAACCTCATTTTGAAAGTGGAGGTAAGTTAGAAAACTTTTATCCAGCGTATGATGCATTTGAAACTTTTTTATTTGTTCCAGATCATACAACACATTCAGGTTCTCATATTAGAGATTCTATTGATTTGAAGAGAACAATGGGAACAGTGGTACTTGCACTTATTCCAACTATTCTTTTTGGGATGTGGAATTTAGGTTATCAATATCATGCGGCATTAATGCAAGATTCAACTTTTATGCAAAATCTTATTTTTGGTTTTTGGAAATTTTTACCACTTTTAGTAGTTTCTTATGGTGTTGGATTAACAGTAGAGTTTGCATTTGCGATTTATAGAGGTCATTCTGTAAATGAAGGTTACTTAGTTTCAGGAATGTTAATTCCGCTAATAATGCCTGTAGATGTTCCTTTATGGATGTTAGCTGTTTCAGTTGTTTTTGCTGTTGTTATTGGGAAAGAGGTTTTTGGTGGTACTGGAATGAATATTTTAAATCCTGCCTTAACCGCGAGAGCTTTCTTATTTTTTGCATATCCTTCACATATGTCAGGAGATAAAGTTTGGGTACATGGCGCTACTACTGATGGATACTCTGGAGCGACTATTCTAGGAGATTTAGCAGCTAATACAACAAAGTGGGAGAATTTAGTATGGACATCTAAAGATGCTTTTTTAGGTTTTATACCTGGATCAATTGGCGAAACTTCCATGATTGCTATTTTGCTAGGTGCAGCTATATTAATTGCTACTGGAATTGGTAGCTGGAGAATAATTTTATCAACTTTCGTTGGGGGTTATTTTATGGCTTACATTTTTAACTTGCTTGGATTTAATGCATTGATGGAGACTCCTGCTCATATTCATTTAATAATTGGTGGTTTTGCTTTTGGTGCCGTTTTTATGGCAAGTGATCCTGTAACAGCTACACAGACAAATATAGGAAAATATATATATGGTTTTTTAATTGGAGTATTTGCAATACTAATTAGAATTTTTAATCCAGCTTATCCTGAAGGAATGATGTTAGCTGTTTTGCTAATGAATGTTTTTGCTCCACTAATCGATCATTATGTGATTCAAAATAATATTAAAAGACGTTTAAAAAGAATAACAGTATAGTTATGGATGTAAACAAAAACTCATACACTTTTTTATTTGCAATTTTAATGGTTATCGTAGTAGCTGCTTTATTATCTACCGCGGCTATCAAGTTAAAACCATTTCAGGATGTAAATATAGTATTGGAAAAACAACAAAATATTTTAAGCTCTGTTGGAGTGAATATTCTCAGAGATTCAGCAAATATTATTTATCCCAAGTATATAAAAGATGAATTAGTTTTAAATAGTGCAGGTAATATTGTTGAGGGTTCTGCTTTCGATTTAGATTTATCTGTTGAACTCAAAAAAGAAAAATCTGAACAATTATTACCCTTGTTTATTAGTGAGTTTGGTAGTGAAAAAAAATATATTATTCCTCTTAGAGGAAAGGGTCTTTGGGGTCCTATATGGGGGTTCATTGCACTGGAAGATGATCTCAACACTGTTTTTGGAGCAGTTTTCGATCATAAAGCTGAAACACCTGGACTTGGAGCTGAAATCAATCAAGATTTTTTTCAAGATCCGTTTCAAGGAAAAAATATTTTTGATATTGATGGTAATTTCAAATCTATCGTAGTAAAAAAAGGTGGAGCAGACAAAGGTGATAAATATGCTGTTGATGGTATTTCAGGTGGAACTATAACTTCCGATGGAGTTACAGATATGCTTTCAGAAAGATTAAATATGTATTTGCCATATTTTGAAAATCTAAAATCTGATTTTAGAAACAATGATTCGGTTTTAAATATTGACACATTAGCTATTAATGATATTAATTTAACTTATGAGTAAAGACACGCTATTTTCCAAGAAAAATAAAAAATTATTAACTGACCCACTAGATGATAATAATCCAATCACGGTACAGGTTCTTGGTATCTGTTCGGCACTAGCAATAACCGTTCAACTTAAACCAGCGGTTGTTATGGCGGTATCTGTTTTGTTTGTATTATCAACTGCTAATGTATTGGTATCTATAATGCGTAATTTAATACCTTCAAGAATTAGAATTATTGTACAGCTTGTAGTTATTGCTTCCTTAGTGATATTAGTAGATCAAGTACTCAAAGCTTTTGTGTATGACGTTAGCAAAGAACTATCAGTTTTTGTTGGTTTAATAATAACTAACTGTATAATAATGGGAAGACTAGAAGCATTTGCACTTGGAAACACTCCCGGAAAGGCTTTTTTAGATGGATTGGGTAATTCTTTTGGATATGGAATTATACTAATTATAGTTGCTTTCTTTAGAGAGTTATTAGGCTCAGGTACTCTATATGGATACCCTGTCTTGGAAAAGCTTGGTGTATATGAATTAGGATATGAAAATAATGGGATGATGATTTTACCTCCAATGGCATTAATAACAGTGGGTATTTTAATTTGGATCCAAAGAGCAAGAAATAAAAAATTAATAGAGTCTAATTAAATTTTATGGAAGAATTAATAAATATATTTATAAAAGCTGTTTTTATTGAAAATATGGTTTTTGCATATTTTTTAGGTATGTGTTCATATTTGGCAATTTCTAAAACAGTAGAAACATCTGTTGGTATGGGTGGAGCCGTAATTTTTGTTTTAGCCATGACAGTGCCAATAAATTATTTACTAGAAAATTATGTTCTTCAAGAGGGTGCTTTAGTTTGGTTTGATGAAAGTTTTAAAGATGTTGATTTATCTTTTTTATCCTTTATAATGTTTATTGCAGTTATTGCTTCAATGGTGCAATTGGTTGAAATGATTATTGAAAAAGTATCTCCTGCTCTTTATGGATCATTAGGTTTATTTTTACCACTAATTGCTGTTAATTGCGCCATTTTAGGATCTTCTTTATTTATGCAAGAGAGAGCATATACTAATATTACTGAAGCAACTGTATTTGGTTTAGGTTCAGGTTTTGGTTTTTTCTTAGCGATCGTTGGTCTTGCTGCCATTCGAGAAAAAATTAGATACTCTCACGTTCCACCAGCACTAAGAGGTTTGGGAATTACATATATCATAACTGGCTTAATGGGTATTGCTTTTATGAGCTTTATGGGTATTAAATTATAAATTATATATTAAAATGATATTATTAAGTACATCAACGATTATAAGTAGTATTGTAGTTTTTTTAACAGTAATTATTGCATTAGTAAGTATTTTATTATTTACAAAATCTAAACTATCTCCAGCTGGTAAGATTAAACTTATAATTAATGGAGAAAAAGAATTAGAGGTTGAAGGAGGAAATACAGTCTTAACAACACTAAGTGATGCTGGTATTTTTTTACCATCAGCATGTGGAGGTGGGGGAACATGCGTACAGTGCACTTGTCAAGTACATAAAGGTGGTGGAAGTATACTGCCAACTGAAAAGCCACATTTTTCACGAAAACAAATTTCTGAAAATTTTAGATTAGGATGCCAAGTAAAAGTAAAAGAAGATATGGAAATTGAAATTCCTGAAGAAGTCTTTGGAGTTAAGGAATGGGAAGCGACTGTAGTTTCTAATTACAATGTTGCAACATATATCAAGGAATTTATTGTTGAAATTCCTGAAGACATGGATTACAAAGCAGGTGGGTATATTCAGATTAAAATTCCAGAAGGAGAAGTTAAGTTTTCAGAAATGGATATTACAGCACATCCAACTGATCATCCAGGCGAACCTGAAAAATTTGAAAAGGATTGGAATGAAGGTAACTTTGCCATAAGAAATCTGGTTATGAAAAATGATGAAGAGGTAGTAAGAGCCTATTCAATGGCTTCATATCCAGATGAAGGACGAAAAATTATGTTAAATGTAAGAGTTGCAGCTCCACCTTGGGATAGGGCGAACAACAAATGGATGGATGTTAATCCAGGTGTTGCTTCATCATATATTTTTGGTTTAAAAGAAGGAGATAAAGTAACTATTTCAGGACCATATGGAGAATTTTTTATAAATGATAGCGATGCTGAAATGCTATATATTGGTGGTGGTGCTGGTATGGCACCGATGAGGTCTCATTTGTACGAACTTTTTAAAACATTAAAAACTGGTAGAAAAGTTACATATTTTTACGGCGGAAGATCTAGAGCTGAATTATTCTATATTCACTATTTCAGAGATTTAGAAAAAGATTTTTCAAACTTTAGATTTCATCTAGTTTTATCTGATGCATTACCTGAAGATAATTGGAAAAATAAAAAGAACCTTGATGACCCTAATGGTGATGGTTTTACTGGTTTTGTTCATCAAGTAGTAATTGATGAATTTTTATCTAAACATGAAGCTCCAGAAGATATTGAGTTGTATTTTTGTGGACCCCCTTTAATGAATCAAGCAGTTTTAAAAATGGCCGATGATTGGGGTATTCCAGATGAAAACGTTAGGTTTGATGATTTTGGTGGTTAAATAAAAACTATTCTTGATACGCCAATTAATACTATTTTTTTTTGTACTGACATCTTGTAATATTAGCCAAGATAAGTTTCTTGTTACTAATATTGGTAAAGCACAGGGAACATATTATAATATAAAGTATGTAAGTAGTTCAAACATTGACTATCAAAATAAAATTGATAGTATTTTAAATAAAATTGATCAGTCTTTATCAATTTATGATAGTACTTCTCTAATATCTCAATTAAATGAAGATAATTTTGTTAAGGCTGATATGTATTTGATTGACGTTTATAATGTAGCTAATAAAGTATATTTAGAAACAGATGGATACTTTGATTGTTCATCTTTTCCTATAATTAATGAATGGGGTTTTTATAAAAATAAAAAAAATGAATATGTCGATTCATTAAAAATTATCAAACTATTAAATTATGTTGGATTTAATAAAGTTAAACTAGATACAAATAGTATTTCTATTCCAGATAAATACTCAGTTGATTTTAATGCTTTAGCTCAAGGTTATACTGTAGATATTATTGGGCAGTTTTTAAGAAGTAAAAACATAAATAATTATTTAATTGAATTGGGTGGTGAATTGTTAGCTAAGGGAAAAAATATTAATTCAAAAAATTGGGTAGTTGGAGTTGAAAAACCAAATGAAAAAATTGATTTTAATGATAGATTTCAATTTATAGTTAGTTTAGAAAATAAATCTTTAGCAACCTCTGGAAGTTATAGAAATTATATAGAAAAAGATAGTATAAAATACTCTCACATAATAAATCCCAAAACTGGTTTTCCTTCTTTAAATACGTTATTAAGCGTAACTGTTATACATGAAGACTGCATTTATGCTGATGCTTACGCAACTGCTTTTATGGCAATGGGTTTAGAAAAAACATTAGATTTTATTTCTAATCGAGATGATATTGATATTTTTTTAATTTATTCTAATGATTCAAAACTAGAAACATTTTCATCTGATTATTTTAAAAATTATATTTTAAACTAAGAATTTTCACAATTTTCAGGTAGTTTTCCACAATATCCACATGGCTCATTTTCTTTATTTAAAAAAGGATTTTGGCTAGCGCAAGTTCCCGAAAATTCACCATTTTTTTTAAGTAATATTTTGATTGCAATGGCTGCAAATGCTAAAGCAATAAATATACCAGTTATTAAAAATAATTTCATTGTTTTTTTATTTTGAAATTATAAGTTTTTTAATTCCAATTGATTTTTCAGTACTTATCTCTATAAAATACAATCCATTTTTAAAGTCAGAGATATTAATTTCATTTTTATTTTCAGTACTATATACTTTATCGCCATATCCATTATACATATTAATATTGTTGAATTCTCCATCAATAAATATTTTATTTTGCGCAGGATTTGGAAATATTTTAATATTTAAATTATCGTATTCAGTAACATTTAGAGGTGGTAAACAACCATCACTAATACAACTACTCATACTAGTGTATGTTCCGCTTCCATCTCCAGGGTCACTACAGTGCCCATTAACACAGTTATAAGATTCACTTATTCCACAAACAAATAAGCAACCAGCAAGAGTTGGATAGCTTCCACTTTCATCTCCAGGATCTACACATGCAGTACCTGGTCCAGTACAATTATAAGATTTTCTAATACATGATTGTTCACATGAAATAGAATCCGAATAATTTCCAGTACCATTACCTGGATCAACACATGCTCCCTGGTTTGGACCACTGTAGGTGCAGTTCCATGTTGGGGTAATGTTGCAATTATCAATGCATTGCTGTTCAGAGCTATAAAAGCCGTTACCAGTTCCTGGATCAACACATGCTCCACCTGTACAGTCCCATGATGGTGCAATCCATCCTACCGATGACACTTTTTTTTCATTTCCGCTTATTACTTCTCTAGAACTTTCACTAACGAAAGCAACTATTGAAAGTTTTGATGGGTCTAAATTAATTCCGTTAATATCAGAAGGTAACTGCCATACATATTGTTTTTGAACAAATGTTCCTGATGAAATAGTATTAATTTCCTCTCCCCAAGTACCAGTCATCATATGTCTTAGCATATGTTGTTGGGTATATGTTCCTGTTGCTGCATCATACCAAAGTGAATTAGACGAACCACCAGCTTGTACCATTGGATTTTCTACAATATCATTTTGTATAACGGCAACATGTAAAAAGTTTGAGTTAACTGTTTGATTTCCTGTATAATATATTTCAATATCAACAACTAAATTATTATTGGCATCTGCATTTGCTTGAATACCTACATTTACTGGCGATAGCTCATTAAGAACTTGAGAAACCAAAACAGGCCAATCACTTTGACTGTAGGCAAATGTTCCTGCACCTTGTTGTGGTGTTGGTGCTGAAGTAAATAAATATTCGTGTCGGTTTATTGTTCCACATGGAAACCCTATTCCTGTCGCACCAGGTACTGTAGCCCACATCAAGTCATTTCCAGTTGGATCTATTCTATAGTCAGGTTCTCCAGGACTTGGTGCTGCTAAGCTTCCTGTATGAATATTGATTACAAAAACATCTCCAGGATTATTATCGTAAAGTCCTTGCGATTGGCTATGTCCTCCAGGGCAAGATGGACAGTGAATACCAGTAAATTCTTCAAGAATAACATTTCGATTTTCAGGTGTTGTGCTAACAAAAGTTTGTGCTAAAATTGTTGAGCTAAAAAGTAACAGTATTAAAGTTATATTTATATTTTTCATGATTATTTTATTATGCTTATTTTTCTAGTTGAAATATTGTTATCTTTTGAATAGAAATGAATAATGTAGTTGCCATTACTTATATTTTTTAAATCAATTGATTTTGTGTTTTTTGTCTCAGTATGAACTACTTTTCCAAAAACATCATAGATTTCTAAAAGTTCATATTTTCCAGAAATATTAATTTTTTCATCTGCTGGATTTGGGAATACTGATATATTTTCTTTAGTTGTTTGATTTATTGAAGTAGTAACAAATTCTTGCTCAATATTTATATCATCAACATAAACATTATTTCCTCCTCCTTTTATTGCTTTGATCGCAATATTTACGTTGTTATATCCATCATAATTACTTAAGTCTACTGTTATGCTATCCCACTCAGAAGCAGTTGGATAAAAATTACCGCTACTAACTAAATTGGATGCTGTATGTAAATCTCCTCCACTTATTTCGTGAACCAAATCCCAACTAATTCCACAATCTAAAGAAGCAAGAATTTGTAATTTATCTTGATCCCAGCTATTAGCATTTGCATGTGAAAAAGATAAAGAAATTTCATTGTTAGTTGATGAGCTAAAATCTAACATATCAAAAACTAATACTGCCTCTTCTCCGTTATTAAAATCACCAAATCTCCAACGATATGCATTTGGGGTATTCCCAAATCCACCAACCGGTTGTCCATTAGTATATGTTGGGTCAATTACTCCAACCCAGTTTCCATTTTGCTCTTCTAAAATTGCATTACTTGGTGCTGGTGTTGCTAGGGCATAATTATCAAATCCTTCTGAATGAGTGTTGGCAAAAGCTACAGAAGACAACGTGTTAAATGATCCTGAACTAAATGAGTTATTATTTGAAACGTTATCAATAAATGAAGTTCCTGAAACTGTTGAAACATTATAAGATATAGTGTTATTTCCAGATGGCACAGTAATTGTTGGAAAGCTAACTGTAGTTGTAGCACCTGCTACAAAATTAGGATCATAAACAGTTTGTGAAACTGCTTGATTAGAATTTAGTGTGTAACTTACTTCAAAAGTGTCAACTGTTAACTGACTATTATTTGAGACTGTAATTTCCGGTGTAATTGAATTGTCACAATATGATACCGGCATTGACATATTACTATTTGAAGATAAATCAACTAAATTCATTCCTGGAGGTGTAATGAAAGATAAGCTTGCTAAGTTTCCGCTTATAATTTCTTGTTGGCCTTCTGCAACAAAAACAGCAACTTCTAAGTTAAATAAGTCATATACAACACTGTTTAAGTCATTTGGAATATTGTAGGTATATGTGTTCGTCCAAAAACCTGATGGGTTCATTATTGTTTCTCCCCACTGACCTGTAACTAAATGTCTGAGCATATGTTGGTGATTATAACTTCCATTTGGTAAAATTGCTGAAGGATTAAATTGTGAACCTCCAGTTTGAGGACCCTCAACATTATTTTGTAAAAGTGCTACATTTACATTATTTAAAATTCCAGCAGGTGCATTACCAGTATAATATGCTTCAACTACAACAGTTAATAATCTAGTTGACAAATCAATTGATGCTTGAGCTTCAATATTAATGTATGATGGTTCTGTCAAAATTTGAGAGCTTGCTGAGGTCCAATCTCCTCTACTCATAGCAGTTCCTCCATTTTGAGTCATAGAAAATTGATGTCTATTTACTGTTCCAGCTGGATATCCAGAGACATTTGCTTGAGCATCTATTGCAGAACCAAAAGATGTTCTAAAGTCTGTTCCCAGTCCTTGAGGAGTGGCAAAAGAGCCTGTATGAATATTAATTAATACAACATCATTTGGATTTTGGTTGAAAATGTCTTTAGCTATTCTGTGTCCGTCTGGGCAATAGGTACATGAAATACCAGTAAACTCTTCCAAAACAACATTTTTATTTTCAGCAATCGTGCTAACAAAGGTTTGAGCAAGCAATAAATTTGAAAATGTAATACATGTGATTAATATAAAATATGATTTAAATTCTTTCATAACACTTATGTTTTATTTGATTTCGAACTTACAAAAAAAAATCTTATAATAAAAGATAATGTATGTATGTTTGTAATAAAAATTTGGTATGCAAAAAAAAGATATTGGATTAAATAGGTTAATTGAAATAATGGACGAACTTCGAGTTAAGTGTCCTTGGGATAAAAAGCAGACTTTACAAACTTTACGATATCTTACTATTGAAGAAGTTTATGAATTATCTGACGCAATATTAAAAGAAGATATGAGTGAAATAAAAAATGAACTGGGAGACTTATTATTACATATTGTTTTTTATTCAAAAATAGCATCAGAAAAAAACAAGTTTGATATAAAGGATGTCATTTCCACTATTTGTGAAAAATTAATTTATAGACATCCACATATTTACAAAAATACTAAAGTAAATGATGAAGTAGATGTTAAATTAAATTGGGAAAAGTTAAAAATGAAAAGTGGTAAAAAATCAGTTTTGGAAGGAGTTCCTAAGTCTTTGCCTTCGTTGGTCAAAGCTTATAGAATTCAAGAAAAAGTTAAAGGAATTGGTTTTAAATGGGAAAACAAAAATCAAAGTTGGAAAAAAGTTATTGAAGAGTTTGAAGAGTTAAAATATGAATTAGAAAAAGGTGAAAAAGATAAAATTGAAGAAGAATTTGGAGATTTATTATTTTCATTAGTTAATTATGCACAATTTATCAATATAAATCCGGAAGATGCACTTGAAAAAACAAACATTAAATTTATTAAGCGTTACAAGCTAATGGAAAATCTGTTAAAACAAAAAAATATAGATATTTCAGATTTAGATATTGTACAAATGGAAAAATATTGGAGTAAAGCAAAAGATGAATTAAGATCCTAATCTAAAAATTAGTGTATCTTTAACACTAAAAAATGAAAATTAGAATTATTGTTCTTTTTACTTTATTATCAATTTATTGCAAATCACAAAATTTCAATGGATTTGCCTTATATAATGCACAAGGTTCAAATACAACATATTTAATTGATGAAAATCAAAATATTGCTCATACATGGAATTTAAATACTGAGTGTAACTACACTGTTCTGTTAAAGAAAAATGGAAATCTTGTTAGAGGAACTAAAAGAAATGGTAATATTTTGGGAGGTGCAGCTGATGCTGGCAGAGTTCAAGAAATTGCTCCTGATGGTTCAATTGTATGGGATTATGAATATTCAACTGCTGATTATTTGAGTCATCATGACATTACCTTAATTGGTGATAATGTTCTTTTAACTGCTTGGGAAGTTAAAAGTGTCAATGAACTTAATAATGCTGGCTATGATAATGCAACTTCAGAAAAATGGCCAACACATTTTATAGAACTGGAGCCTGACGGTAATGGAAGTGCGAATATTGTATGGGAATGGCATATTTGGGATCATTTATGTCAAGACTTAGACCCAAATAAACCAAATTATGTTTCAAATATTTCTGATCACCCTGAACTTATTGATATTAATATGATTCAGGGAGGTGGTCCTGGAGGTGGTCCTGGAGGAGGTGGTGGTGATTGGTTTCATGTTAATGGAGTTGATTATAATGAAGAATTAGATCAAATTGCGTTTTCATCACGCTTTGCTTCAGAAATATATATTATTGACCATAGTACAACTTCTGCAGAGGCAGCTGGTCATACTGGCGGAAATTCTGGCATGGGGGGAGATATTTTATATAGGTGGGGTAATCCTTCTAATTATGGAATGTCAGGACCTCAAGTTATTCCATCAGCTGTTCATGATGTGCGATGGATAACTAATGATGGCAGACCAAATGGTGGTTATTTACAAATCTTCAATAACAGAGGAGGTGGTAATAATCAATCTACTGTTGATGGTATTGAAACACCTTTAGATCCTAGCACAGGATTTACATATTTAAGAACGATTGGTCAACCATTTGCACCAACATCTTATACTACAAGATATGTTTGTCAATTTTCTGCTAATGGTCAATCAGCCTCTGATCGTATGTCTAATGGAAATATATTTGTGAATGCCTCTGGAGGTCAAGGTGGAGCTGGTGTTATGTATGAGGTTGATTCTTTAGGAAATTTAATTTGGGGTCCATATGCTGCTGATTCACAAAAAGGTTTTAGATATGAATGTGATTATCCAGGTATCATTGCTCTTGAGCCTAATATGAACACGTCAGGTACATCTTGTTTTAATCAAACATCCATTTCTGAAAATAATTTAATTGACTTTAAAGTAATTCCAAATCCAAGTTCTGGTTTTTTTGAAATAACTGTCTCAAGTAAATTTGAAATAAAATTGATTACAATACACGATGTTCTTGGAAAACAAGTCAATTTTAATTATTACAATAAAAATAGAAGTTTACAACTTGATTTAAGTAAAGTGCAAAAAGGTACTTATTTTGTTAAAATGTCAGATATTTATGAAAATTTAAAATCTGAGAGGATATTAATATTTTAGATGAAACAAAAAATATTTTTACTCATATTTTTTTTAAGTACCAATATTTTATTCTGCCAGAACAATTTTTATCATACAGATACTGTACAAGAAATAAGAATTAATTTTTATGATTCTGATTGGGATAATATTCTAGATAGTTTATATGTCTTGGGTGATAAACAAAGGATATTAGCTCATCTTGAAATAAATGGTTTTTCATATGATAGCGTTGGAGTGAGATATAAAGGTTTTAGTTCAGTTAGTGTTAATAGAACAAAAAATCCTTTCAATATTAAATTGGATTACATAATAGAAAATCAAGATCATTTTGGAACTGAAAAATTAAAACTATCAAATGTCATTCAAGATCCATCATTTATTAGAGAAGTCTTAACCTATGAAATTTGTAGGAATTATATGCCTTCTCCTAAAGCTAATTTTGTGAATTTATTTATTAATGACACTTTGTGGGGCGTTTATACAAATGTTGAGGCTGTTAATAAAGATTTTTTGATAGATCATTATCAAAGTAAGTACAATAGCTTTTTCAAGTGTAATCCCGAAAATCTTAATGTTCAAATAGGTGGTGAAAATTCAAATTTGAGTAACACGCATGGACAGGATAGTTCAGATTATTACTTGTTTTATGACATTGAATCAGATTATGGATGGACTGATTTGTACAATTTAATTGATATATTAAATACAAATTCTGATAGTGTTAATAAGGTTTTAAATGTAGATAGGACTTTATGGATGCATGCTTTAAATTATTCAGTAATAAATTTTGATTCTTACATTGGTTATGGGCAAAATTATTATTTATATAAATCATTAACCGATCAATTTAGTCCAATTATATGGGATTTAAATATGTCTTTTGCATCATTCAGATTAACAGATGCTTCACAGCTGTATTTTAATGGCTTTGATATTAGTCAAGCACAAAATATGGATCCATTAGTACATTATAATTATATATCTGTTTCACCACGACCATTAATGCAAAATTTGTTTAATAACGATACATATAGAAAAATGTACATAGCTCATATAAGAACAATAATGCAGGAAAATTTTATGAATGATCTATATAAAAATAGAGCACAATTCTTACAAAATCTCATTGATAGTTATGTTCAAAATGATACGAATAAGTTTTATACTTATAATGATTTTACAACAAATCTAACAAATCAAGTATCATTAGTTTCTTCTATATGTCCGGGAATTTTTCAACTAATGGATGAGAGATCAAATTACTTGTCTAATTATTTTGGTTTTGATGGGGCTCCACACTTTGTAAATAATTTTGTACAACCAATAAATTTTTCTTTAGGTGATAATTTAACTTTCAATTCAGAATTTGCAGATGCTAACAACGTATATTTGTTTTATCGCTTTGGAGAAAACGAAATATTTAATGAAATTGAAATGTTTGATGATGGTAATCATAATGATGGAGTAAGTGGAGATGGAATATATGGTTGTATTTTAAATAATTCTAGTAATTCAATAGATTATTACTTTTATGCTCAAAATGATTCAGCCGGCATTTTTTATCCTCAAAGAGCAGCCTATGAATATTTAAATGTTAAATCAAAAATTAATTCGGGTAGTTTAGTTATTAATGAGCTAATGTCTAACAATAAATCTACTATTAAAGATAATAGTGGTAAAAACGAAGATTGGATTGAATTATACAACTCGAGTAATTTTCCAATTTCAACTAATAATTTATATTTATCTGATACTATTTCTAATCTTTTGAAATGGAAGTTACCAAACAGTGTGGTTTTACCAGATGATTATTTAATTGTTTGGGCTGATGAGGATGGTAATCAAGGTTCTGATCATGCAAATTTTAAGCTCTCTAATTTAGGAGAAATTGTGATTTTATCAAATTCTGATAGTACTATTATTGATTCTATTTCTTTTCCTACTCAAAATGAAGATATATCTTTTGGTAGAAGTCCAAATGCTTATGGAAATTTCACTATGCTTACACCAACATTTAAAAGTAATAATGATTTTACTTATACTTTTAATAGTACTAATAGAAATAATTTCAAAGCCTATCCTAACCCATTTAATGAAAAATTAATTTTAAAAACAAGTTTCAACTTTAGCGTTAAAGATATTTTGGGAAAATTAGTTTTGAGAAATAAAAAAAATACAATAATAAATACCCAAAATTGGAAATCAGGAACCTATTTTATACATTTGGAAGATAATTCAGTTCATAAAATAATTAAGCTATGATTTTAAAAAAGATAATATTTATTCTTGTTTTTTTTTGTTTTGTTTTTACATCTAAATCACAGCTAATTACAAATTATACAGTTGCAGATGGACTAATCACTGATTTTATTGAATGTATAGATATTGATATCAATAATAATGTTTGGATCGGGACTTCGCAAGGAATACAAAAATTTGATGGAGTAAATTGGTTAAACTATAACACTAGCAATATTTCTCAAATTCTATCAGATAATATTAAAGATATTTATTGTGCATCAAATGGAGATATCTGGGTAGGAACTGATTTTGGTGTCAATAGATATGATGGTATTAATTGGTATTCTTATACTACTACTAACAGTGATTTAATTAGTAATCAAATTAAAAGTATAGATGAAGATTTAAAATCAGGTTTAATTTGGTTTGGAACAAATTTAGGAGCTTCATCATTTGATATGTCAAGCTGGACTTCTTATTCAAATAATGATTTGCACTGGAGTGGTGTTAGTTCAGTTTCTTTTGATAATCAAGGTGGAATTTGGTTTGGTCATTTGTATGGTGGATTAACTTATTATGATGGAATTAATTTTAATAAAATCGACACTTCTAATGGTTTGCTTTCTCAAAATGTTACAGATCTAAGGATAGATAATTTAGGCAATAAATGGGTTGGAACTGGCGGAGGTATTTCGATATTAGACAATCAAAATTTAATATCCCAAAATTATACTAGAATGTATATATTACCTCCACCTGATACATTGAACCCTGTTGTTGAAATTGATATAGGTTCTAATGGAAATATTTGGGTAGCCATATATGTTGGTTATTTGGCCGAAGGAGGCGTTGCTTATTTCAATGGTTTAGATTGGCAAGATTTTGATATTTCAGATGGTTTGATTGGACCAAATATTCGCGGTATAGCAATAGATATTTATAATAATGCTTGGGTTGCAACAAGTACTGGTATCTCAAAAATATCTCTTCCTATTAGTTCAACAAACAATCTTTTTATAAACCCTTTTGCTATTTTTCCTAATCCATCAACTGGGGAATATTTTTTCTCTTCTAGCGTGGAAATTAGCGATATAAGTTTATATAACTCCTTTGGAATGAAAATTTTGACATTAAATCCAAATGCAAGTAAGATTAATTTAAAGAAATTTAGTCCAGGCATTTACTATGTACTATTTACAAATGAGGAGAAAACTTACAGAAAAAAAATAATTAAGATGTAATTATCATATAATTTAACATTAAAATTAGATTAATAACAATTTTTTAACTTTGTAAAAAAAATATGCACCTCAAAGTCATTTTTATAACAATACTGTTAATTACTTCAAAAGTTTCATTCTGTCAAAATATATTTGATTTGGGAGTTAGACAAATAGAAATATTTTTTTCGCAAAGTAATTGGGATGATTCATTACATTATTATTACTCAAGTGGACAAAGATTAATAGCAGATTCCATCATTATAGATGGTGAGGTTGATGAGTTAGTTGGAGTAAGATACAAAGGCGGAGATTCATACAGCAGCAATAGTATAAAAAATCCTCTTAATATCAGTTTAGATTATGTTAATAATGGACAATCAATTGATGGATATAATACTTTGAAGCTTTCTAATGGTTTTCATGATCCTACATTTGTTAGAGAAATGTTGAGCTACGAAATAGCTAGAAATTATATGCCAGCACCAAAATCTACTTATGCAAATGTTTTTATTAATGGAAATCAAATTGGATTGTATGTTTGTGTTCAGTCTATAGATGATGATTTTACTAATGAAAATTTTTATGAGAGAAAAGGACCTTTTTTTAAAGCTGATGAAACAAATTTTCAAGCCCCAGGATGTCCTTCAACACAAGCAGGGATATGGGAGTTTTTTACAGATACTTTATGCTATCAAGCTTTATATGAAATGCAATCTTCAAATGATTGGTCTAAGTTATCAGATTTTATGGATACAGTTAACAATCATTTTGCTAATGTAGAAGAGGTTTTGGATATTGATAGGGCATTATGGATGATGGCATTTCAAAATTTATTTGTTTGTTTAGATAGTCCAATAAATTCTATTCCTAAAAATTTTTATTTATTTAAAGACAATAATGGGAGATTCTCACCTATATTGTGGAATATGAACCAGTCTTTCGGAATTTTCACCAATGGATTACCATCTCCTGTAAATAATCAAGATTTACAACAGTTAGATATTTTTCACTCTTCATCTAACAACCAAAATATAATGACTAGTAAAATATTTTCATCCGACAGATATAAAAAAATGTATGTTGCACATATGCGTACAATCGTTAACGAGCATCTTGCTAATAATAATTATTACAACAGAGCGCTATTTTTTCAACAATTAGTTGATAACATTATTAGTTCTGATCCAAATCTTTTTCATAGTTACTCTGATTATCAAAATAATTTAACAAACTCTGTTTCCAATATAATAGGTATAAGTGAATTGATGAATTCGAGAGTTAATTTTATTCAGTCTACTTCAGAGTTTTCAGCATCACCTCCAACTATTTCATCAGTTGCTTCAAATATTTCAACGGCTCTTCCTCATACAACAATTAATATAACAGCGAATATCACTAACACTAATTATGCTTATTTAGCATATCGATTTAAATTTTCAGAAAAATTTACTAAAATACAGATGATGGATGATGGAAATAATGGAGATGGTGTTGCTGGGGATGGAGTGTTTGGTATAACGCTCGATGTTGATGCTAGAGACGTTCAGTATTATATTTATGCAGAAAATAATGATGCTGGTATTTTTTCACCAGAAAGAGCTGAGAAAGAGTTTCATCAATTACCTGTTGTAAGTGGTTTAGTTATTAATGAAATAATGGCATCCAATTTTACTAAGGTTGCTGATCAAGATGGTGAATATGATGACTGGGTTGAGCTTTATAATGGTGGGTCAAACGCAGTGAATTTGTCTGGATTTTATTTATCTGATAACGAAAATATATTAAATAAATGGTCATTTCCAAATGTCACCATTCAACCAAATGATTACTTGATTATTTGGTGTGATACAGCAGGTACAACTCAAGCAGGTTTACACACAACCTATAGGTTATCAGCTGATCAGGAGGAGGTTTATTTATCCGACCCTAGCGGTAATATTATTGATGCTGTACATTTTGTAAATATGCCTACAGATATGTCTTATGCAAGAGTACCTAATGGAATAGGTGTCTTTACATATCAAGAAGAAACCTTTAATTCTCAAAATCAAAGTACAACATTATTAACTGAAGGTGTTTCAGATAATAAATTGATTTTATTTCCAAATCCTGCTAGTTCTACGGTAGAGTTGATTGGTTTAAATGATGAACTTCGTGTTTACGATATTATGGGCAAACATTTATACACTACAAAAAACACTAAAATAGATATTAGTAATTGGGAAGTAGGTGTGTATTTATTTAAATCTAAAAATAGTGTTGTTAAACTAATAAAAAAATAGAAAAATGAGAAATTTGTTTTTTATTCTTAGTGTTTGTTTCATTAGTTGTGAGAAAAATGAAGGGGAGGGTGGTACTTCATCTATTGAAGGAAGAGTGATATATTATACCACTACATACAATACTGTAACTCAATTGAATGATACACATTTTTATCCAAAAGCTGGTAAAGATGTATTTATAATTTATTCGGATAATGAAAATGCACTATATGATGATAAATTTGAAACAGATTGGGATGGAAGATATTCCTTTGAATTTTTAAGAAAAGGTCAATATACTATTTTTACTCATGTAGATAGTATAGTTGTAAATGACATTACATATGATTACCCAGTATTTAAAAGCATAGAGATTTCCTCAAATAATAGCATAGTTAATGTACCTGATTTTATAATTAATAAATAAATGGAGGTATCTAAAATTATTTCTGATTTTGAACATATATCATTAGCTCAAATGGACGGTGTAAAGTTAATGAACCGAACCGATACAAAATTTACCTTTTCATACAGTAAATTGAATTTATTATTAAAAAAAATGCAACCTTTCTATAAAATCTTAGAGATCAACAATCAGTTAATTCATAGCTACAAATCTCTATATTACGATACTGAAGATAGGAAGTTTTATTTAGATCATCATAATAATAGAGTTAATAGAAATAAAGTTAGATTCAGAGAGTATGTTGGAAGTAACTTAACTTTTTTAGAAATAAAGTTAAAGAACAATAAAGGAAGAACAATAAAAAAAAGAATGAAGGTTGATAGTATAGTTAAACAGTTATCTGCTGAACACAAACAATATATTAACAAAGTTGTTGGTAGTGAAATAAACTTATTAGCTCAACAAAAAATCAACTTTGATAGAATAACTTTCGTTCATAAAAAAAATAAAGAAAGATTAACAATTGATTTAGATTTAACTTTTCAAAATGATCTAAATAAAGGTGATTTAAAAAAAATAGTAATAGCTGAAGTCAAGCAAGAAAGAATGAGTAGGTCTTCAGATTTTATAAGAATTGCCAAAGAATTAAGTATATTGCCGATGAGATTGAGTAAATATTGTATGTCAACTTTAGAACTTAATCCTAAAATTAAAAGTAATAGATTTAAGAAAAAACAACTATATATTAATAAAATAAAAAGAACATAATGGAATTTTTACTTGTTTTACTTGATGGTATGGAGTTTTTAAATACTCCCTTTTTTGATGCAAAAGATTTTTCAAAACTTGTTGTCAAGACTTTATTTAATTTAATTATTATAACCATGATAATTAGATATATTTATTATCCTGTAACTAAAAATAAGGATTATTTATTTACTTATTATTTAATTGGTTTAACCGTATTTTTGTTGTGCGTGTTGCTTGATAGTGTGAAATTGCAATTGGGTTTTGCACTGGGACTTTTTGCAATATTTGGTATTATTAGATACAGAACAGATCCAATCGCTATTAAAGAAATGACTTATTTGTTTTTAGTTATTGGTATTTCAGTAATAAATGCTTTATCAAATAAAAAAATTAGTCATGCAGAATTACTATTTGCCAATCTGCTAATTGTCTTTATTACTTATGGCATGGAAAGGCTATGGTTGTTAAGACATCAGAGTAGAAAAAATATAACCTATGAAAAAATAGAGTTAATCCATCCAGATAAAAGAGATGAATTGCTCGCAGACTTAAAAGAAAGAACTGGAATAAATGTAGTACATGTAGAAATTAGAAGAATAGATTTTTTAAGAGATACGGCTAATTTGCGTATTTTTTATTATGAAGATGATACGAAGTAAACTTTTAATCTTATTTCTTTTACCAATATTTTGTATTGCCCAAGAAGAAGATTTTCAATCATGGTCAACTATTACACTTAAACAGAAAGTTTCTAAAAAATTCGATTTTTATTTACGAAATACAGTTAGATATCGAGAAAATTCATCAATTATTTCTAAAGCATTTATTGATCTTAAAATAAAATATAAGATTAAAAAAAATTTGAGTTTTGCTCTTGGTTATAGAGATATTCATAGTTGGAATTATAGGCTTAGTAGACAAAATACTGAACGTTTTTATACAGATATTGTATTAAGAAAAAAAATAGATAGATATGTTTTTTTCGTTAGAAATAGATTGCAAAGGCAGGGAGAATTAAATAATTATAATAATGTATTTCGACAAAGATTTAAGTTAGCTTATAATATCAAAGGAACTAAATTAGAGCCTGCTGTTTCCACAGAGTACTTTTATTATTTAACTCGGAAGTTGAATAAGTTAAGACATTCAATAGTGCTTTCATATCCCGTATCAAAAAAGATAGATTTTGATCTTGGTTATAGATTCCAACATGAAATTAATATTGCGCGTCCAAAAAACTTATTTATATTAGATGCAAAGCTTAACTATTCATTTTAGTTTATCTGTTTTATAAATTATTATTTAATTAAAATATAAGTATGCACATTCTTTCTACACCAATTGAATATTTAAAAGGAGTTGGTCCTGCAAAAGCTGAATTGTTGAAAAAAGAAGTGTCAATCTTTACATATGGTGACTTATTACAGTACTATCCGTTTAGATATATTGATAAGAGTAAAGTATTTAATGTCAGTGATATAAGTAACGATATGCCTTATATACAGCTCAAAGGAAAAATAATACAATTTGAAGAGATAGGACAAAAAAGATTCAAACGTTTAGTTGCAAAATTTAAAGATGAAACTGGACTGATAGATTTAGTATGGTTTAAAGGGGTTAGATGGATTAAATCTTACTTAAAATTAAATCAAGATTATCTGATATTTGGAAAACCTACCTTTTTTAAAGGAAAATTTAATATTGCACATCCTGAAGTTGAACTTTATGAAGACAATTTTAAACGAAATGCTTTGCAGGCAGTCTACCACTCAACTGATAAATTAAATGCAAAAGGATTAAATAGTAAGGCAATTGGATTGTTAATAAAAAAAATGCTTCCTTTTTTAAAAGATAAAATAGAGGAAACTTTATCAAAACAATTAATTGAAAAATTAAATTTACCTCAAAAAGAGCAGGCAATGTTTAATATACATTTTCCTGTAACTCACAAAGAATTAATTAGATCGCAAAAAAGAATAAAATTTGATGAGTTATTTTTTTTACAGCTTCATCTTATTAAAACCAAAATATCTAGAAAAAATAAGAGTAAAGGCTATACCTTAAATAGAATTGGCGACACTTTTAATGATTTTTATAATAATTTTTTACCCTTTGAATTAACTAATGCACAAAAAAGAGTAATTAAAGAGATAAGAAAAGATGTAAAGGGGCATTATCAGATGAATAGACTCCTTCAAGGTGATGTTGGTAGTGGGAAGACTTTGGTTGCATTATTAAGTATGTTAATAGCAATTGATAATGGTTTCCAATCATGTTTAATGGCTCCAACCGAAATTTTAAGTATTCAGCATTTTACCACTATTGTTGATTTTATGAAAAATCAGAATATAAATATTCAACTATTAACTGGTTCAACAAAAAAAAGTAAAAGAAAAATTATTCATGAAGATTTACTTAACGGTAAAATAGATATTTTGATAGGTACACATGCCTTACTTGAGGATAAGGTTAAATTCAGGAATTTAGCATTTGTTGTAATTGATGAGCAGCATAGATTTGGAGTTGCCCAAAGAGCAAAATTATGGAAAAAAAATAATTTTCCACCTCACATCTTAGTAATGACTGCAACACCAATACCCCGAACTTTATCTATGACACTTTATGGAGATTTAGACGTTTCAATTATAGATGAATTACCACCTGGAAGGAAAGCTATAAAAACAATTTGGAAATCTGATAGTTCAAGACTACAAATTATTAAATTTATCAAAGAGCAGATTTATTTAAAAAGACAAGTTTATATTGTTTTTCCACTAATCGAAGAAAGCGAGAAGTTAGATTATAAAAATTTAATGGAAGGCTATAATTCTTTGGTTAGAGAATTCCCTTTGCCAGATTTTCAGGTCAGCATTGTTCATGGTAAAATGAAAAGTGAGGATAAAGAATATGAAATGAAACGATTTGTTGATGGTATTACTGATATAATGGTTGCTACCACAGTAATTGAAGTAGGTGTTAATGTTCCAAATGCATCAGTAATGATTATAGAAAGTGCAGAGAGATTTGGTTTATCACAACTACATCAATTAAGAGGAAGAGTTGGTAGGGGTAGTGAACAGTCTTATTGTCTATTAGTGAGTGGCAATAAAATAAGTAATGAAGGTAAAACTCGATTAAAAACTATGGTGGAAACAAATGATGGTTTTAAAATTTCTGAGGTAGACTTAAAATTAAGAGGGCCGGGAGATATAATGGGCACAAAGCAAAGTGGAATTTTAGATTTTAAACTTGCAGATCTTATAAAAGACAATAAAATTTTACAATTTGCAAGGGCAGAAGCTCTAAAACTACTAGAAGCTGATCCTAATTTAGATTTAGCCGAGAATATAAATATATCTAGATTTTACAGACCATATGCTAGAGAAAAAGTAGGATGGAGTAGAATCTCATAAAATCATAAAAGGGTAAGCTACTTATATCGCACCGCTACAACCTATTACCCTTGCTATCTTCCGATCCTGGGGGAGTTCATAAGGAGCTGGTCGTATAAGACTTACCCTTGTTTGCAAAACTAATATATTCTGTGTTTTGTACAAATAATTTTTAACTTCTATTTTTATGTATATTTGCTTTTAATTATGGATAGAAAAAAATTTGCAATGAATTATGGTGCTGTATTAGGACTAGCACTTAGCCTTCTTGGTATAATATTTTGGAGTATGAATATTAATGAACAAACATCTAAAGTTCCATCAATATTAAATAATGCACTAATTATAATGTTTTTAGCTTTTGCAATTGTGAAATATAGAGATGAAGAAATGAATGGTATTCTTACATATAAACAATGCTTAAAACTTGGAACAACTATTTCCTTTTTTTCGTCTGCAGTTATGTCTATTTATACTTATATCTATATTACATATTTAAATCCTGAAATAATTACGAATTCATTAGAGCTAACTGAACAAACACTACTTCAATCAGACCCTGAAATATCTGATGAAATGTTAGAAATGCAGCTTCAATTTGCTGCTAAGTTTATGCAGCCACATTGGATGATGATTATGACTCTTTTAGGTGGTACGTTTATGGGATTTTTATATTCATCTATTCTCTCTTTTTTCACAAAAAAATCAAGTAATTAGTAAATAGGTTATGAATATTAGTGTTGTCATCCCTTTATTTAACGAAGAAGAATCAATCAAGGAACTTAGTACTTGGATTGTTGAAGTAATGAAAAAAAATAAATTTTCTTATGAAATTATACTTATTGATGATGGTAGTGATGATACCTCTTGGAAAGAAATAGAAAGATTAAACTCCAAAAATTTAAATATTAAAGGTGTTAAGTTTAGACGAAATTATGGTAAATCAGCAGCATTAAACATTGGGTTTTTAAAAGCAAAAGGAGATGTTGTAATCACAATGGATGCAGATTTACAAGATAGTCCAGATGAGATACCAAAATTATATGAAAAAGTATATAAAAAAGGTTTTGATTTGGTATCTGGATGGAAAAAAGAACGATATGATCCAATTTCCAAAACAGTTCCTACAAAGTTATTTAATTGGGCAGCTAGAAAAGCATCGGGAATATATCTTCATGACTTCAATTGTGGTCTTAAGGCATACAATAAAAATGTTATAAAAAATATTGAGGTTTATGGTGAGATGCATAGGTATATTCCTATGATAGCAAAGTGGTCTGGATTTTCTAATATTACTGAGCAAGTCGTTAAACATCAAAAAAGAAAATATGGTACCACAAAATTTGGTATTGAACGTTTTTTAAATGGTTTTTTGGATCTTCTAACCATATCATTTATTTCTCGTTTTGGAAAAAAACCAATGCATTTTTTCGGTGTTTTAGGAACCTTAATGTTTTCTCTTGGATTTTTATTGTTTTCGTTTATAGTAGGATCAAAATTATTTTTCATGATAAATGATTTGCCTGCAAAAAATATTGCTGATATGTCAGCATTCTACATTGCTTTAACATCAATGATAATAGGAGTTCAATTGTTTCTAGCTGGTTTTATTGCTGAAATGATTTCTCGAAATTCACATGATAGTAACAGTTATCAGATAGAAAAAGAAATATAAATTGGACAAAAAGAAAGTAATTATTATTGGACCTGCTTTTCCATTAAGAGGTGGGATTGCTAATTTTAATAATTTACTTGCTAAAGCATACCAAGAACTTGGAAATGAGGTAGTTGTATATTCATTCAGCTTACAATACCCATCATTTTTATTTCCTGGCACATCTCAATATGAAAATGGCGATGCACCTAATATTAATATAAAGACATGTATTAATTCTATTAATCCTATTAATTGGTATAAGGTTGCCAAGAATATATCATCTGAAAAGGCTGATTATGTTGTTGTAAGATATTGGTTACCCTTTATGGCCCCTTGCTTAGGTGTAATTTCTAGACTTATCAGAGGAAAAACGAAAGTTATTGCAATAACAGATAATGTTATTCCTCATGAAAAAAGAATAGGTGACCATTTGTTAACCAGTTTTTTTGTTAAATCATGTGATGGATTTATATGTCTTTCTAAATCTGTTTTATCAGATTTAAATAAGTTTACATCAAGTATACATAAAAAATTTTTCCCTCATCCAATCTATAATACATTCGGTAATAAAATAAGTAAAAAAGAGGCAAGACAAAATTTACAATTAACCAAAAATGGAAAGTATTTGTTATTTTTTGGTTTTGTTCGTGAATATAAAGGATTAGATTTATTATTGAATGCTCTTGCTGATGAGCGCATAAAAAAATTGGGAGTTAAATTGATTGTAGCAGGTGAATTTTATGAAAATAAATCAAAATATTTAAATTTAGTTAAATCCCTAGCTATTGAAGATTCTGTAATATTGAAAAGTAGTTTCATTTCTGCAGATAAAGTTAAAAATTATTTTTGTGCTGCAGATTTAATTACACAAACCTATAAAACAGCTACACAAAGTGGAATAACTCAAATAGCCTATCATTTTGATAGACCTATGTTAGTAACTGATGTTGGAGGTCTTTCAGAAATAGTACCGCACTTAAAAGTAGGGTATGTTACAAAAAAAGATTCTTTAGATATTGCAAAGTACATATATGATTTTTATAATAATGACAGAGAGGATAAATTTTCAGAAAATGTACAAAAAGAAAAAATAAGATTTTCCTGGGATAAATTTATTTTAAATACTAATGAATTAGTAGATTCAATTTAGTTTTATATTTGTAAAAATTATATTTAAATGAAAATAATTTTTTTTGCATCAATTTTTGTTTCTACTATTTTATATAGTCAGCAAAAAAATATAATCGATCATAATAATTTAAAGCAAGGAGAATGGCATAAAAAGTATCAAAATGGCTCATTAAAATATAAGGGGCAGTTCAAGGATGGAATACCTTACGGTACTTTTTTACATTATTACAATACAGGTGAGTTAAAGATTGAAAAAAAATATTTTCATAACGGTACCGCATCATCATGTCATTTTTATTACAAAAATGGTCAGCTAAAAGCTTCTGGTATTTATGTTAATGAATTAAGAGATAGTACATGGAACTATTATAATTTTAATGGTACATTAATATTAAGTGAGCAATATAAATCTGATCTGCTAAGTGGTTTTAAAAAAGTTTTTTATGAAGATGGAAATTTATTTGAAATTCAATATTGGAAAGAAGGAAAAAAACATGGTAAATTCGAACAGTTTTTTCAAAATGGACAATTAAAACAGAGTTCAATTTATTACATGGGTATAAAGCAAGGAGATGAGACTAATTATTATTTTTCAGGTGCATTACATTCCAAAGGACAGTATAAGAATGGGGTTAAATCAAATGTATGGAAATATTATTCCAAAGATGGTATTCTAGATACTACAATAAATATTGAGTGATGAAAAAAGAAAGAGTTTTAATGGCAATGAGTGGAGGAATCGATAGTACTATGTCTGCTCTTATTTTACATGAATTAGGATATGAAGTTATAGGTTTAACAATGAAAACTTGGGATTATGAATCATCAGGAGGAAATGGTAAAGAAACAGGTTGTTGTAGTTTAGATTCAATTAATGATGCAAGAAAAGTAGCTGTAGATTGTGGATTTCCTCATACAGTTTTAGATATTAGAGATGAATTCGGAGATGCAATAATTGATAATTTTGTTGATGAATATATTGCAGGAAGAACTCCAAATCCTTGTGTATTATGTAATACACATATAAAATGGGCAGCTTTATTAAAAAGGGCAGATATGTTAAATTGCAAGTATATTGCAACAGGTCATTACGCTCAAATTAGAAAGCTAAATGATAGGTTTATTGTTTCTAAAGGATTAGATGAAATAAAAGATCAGTCCTATGTTCTTTGGGGTGTAAGTCAAGAGTGCTTGAGCAGAACAATATTTCCAATTGGAGGCTACCATAAGGAAGATATTAGAAAAATGGCATTATCAAAGGGATACAAACAACTTGCCCAAAAAAGTGAGAGCTATGAAATATGTTTTATACCTGATAATGATTATAGAAGTTTTTTAAAACGTAAGGTCAAGGGTTTAGAAAAAAAGGTTGCCGGAGGAAGCTTTATTACCTCTGATGGAAAAGTTGTAGGAACACACAACGGTTATCCATTTTATACAATTGGTCAACGGAAATTAGGAGTCTCATTAGGTTCTAAACCAACATACGTTATAGGTATTGATGCAGATAATAATACAGTTACAGTAGGAGACAAAGAAGAATTACAAAAGCAAGAGATGTATATTAAGGATGTAAATTATTTAAAATATACAAAGATTAATGATGGTGATGAATTTCTTGTAAAGATACGATATAAACATAAAGGTGAGTATGCTACTTTATATAATTATGAAGGACGTATTAAAGTGTTGTTTCATAAGAAAGTACGTGGAATTGCCCCTGGTCAATCTGCGGCTATTTATGAAGGAAATGATTTAATTGCTGGTGGTTTTATAATGAAATAGCTAATGTCAAATCAGATAAAAATTACTTATAAAGAAACTAATTTTTTTTCAAAATTAATAAATGATTATATTGAAGAAAATGATAGTTTGAGTGATAAAATTAGTTTTTTCCCAAATCTTGATAATTTTTATAAACAAATTAAAAACAAATCAAAACAAAATCTTGACAGAAAACTGTTGGTAAATGTTTTAAAACAACAAAATTCCAAAATATTATTATCTAATTTTTCTAAAAAAAATATAGAACTATTATCAAAAAACAATACTTATACAGTTACTACAGGGCATCAATTGTGTTTATTTACTGGTCCTCTTTTTTTTATTTATAAAATATTTTCAACTATAAATTTAGTTGAAAAATTAACTGAAAAATATCCAAATAATAATTTTGTTCCCTTATTTTGGCTAGCAAGTGAAGATCATGATTTAAATGAAATTAATCATTTTAATGTAAATAATAAAGTTTACACTTATGATAAAGTTAATGAAAATGCTCCTGTTGGAAGATTAAAATTTGATAAAATTGAACAGTTTATTTCAGATAATTTGACTGAGTTATTGCAAAAAAGTAATGATGGAAAAAATCTTCTTAAAATTTTTAAAAAAGCATACAGAAATGATAAAAATCTAGCAGATTGTACAAGATTTTTACTAAACGAGTTGTTTGGATCATACGGCCTAGTTATAATTGATGGCGATGATAAATCTTTAAAGTCAAGTTTTAAAAATGTAATTAAGAAAGATATTTTAGATAAATATTATACTAAGTATATAAAAATTGATAGTGAGAGATTGTTAGAAAAGTCATATCATCAGCAAGCATACTACAGAGATATTAATTTTTTTAGAATCAAAGAAGGTAGAAGAGAACTGATATTAAATTCTGATAATTTGGAAAAAGATGAAATAGATAATTTTCCTCAAAATTTTAGTCCAAATGTTTTAATTAGGCCAATATACCAAGAATTAGTTTTACCAAATATTGCTGTCGTTGGAGGTGCCTCAGAGATATCATATTGGCTTCAGCTTAAAAGTTCTTTTGAAAAAGAAAAAATTCCCTTGCCAATCTTAGTCTTAAGAAATTCAGTAATGATTTTGTCTAATCATCAAATTAATAAAATTAAAAAGTTGAATTTGAGTATTAAAGATCTTTTTTATGATAAAGAATATTTACACAAAAAATATATTTTAAATAAAATCAATAAAAATTTTTCGTTTTATGAACAGAAGAAAAAAATCAATGAAATATATTCTGAAATAAAATCTAGTTTTCATGATTTGAATCTTGATGATAGTATAAATGCAAATCTTAAGAAAAATTTAAAATTATTAAGTTCGTTAGAGTTAAAGTTAGTTAGAAATAAAAAGAAAAATAATGAGGAAGCTATTAATCAAATTAATAAATTAAAAAATGATTTATTTCCTAACAATAACTTACAAGAAAGAAATAATAACTTTATGTTACTCTATATGCAATATGGTGATAATTTTTTCAAAATATTAAAAAATAATTTGGACCCCCTAGACGGTAATTTTGTAGTTTTACATAAATAATTTGTAAATAAATGCATGAAAAAATATTAATTATTGATTTTGGATCGCAGTATACCCAACTTATTGCCAGGCGTGTCAGAGAGTTAAATGTTTATTCTGAAATTCACCCATATAATAAACTACCTAATTTAAATGATAAATGGAAAGGTATAATTTTTTCTGGTTCACCGCATTCTGTTTTTGATAAGGATGCACCTCAAATTGATCTCAAAAAGATTAAAGGTAAAGTTCCACTTCTTGCAGTATGTTATGGATCTCAATATTTAGCTAATAAATTTGGCGGTAATGTAGTGCCCTCTAAAATCAGAGAATACGGTAGAGCAAATTTAACATTTATAAACAACAAAGATACATTGTTTGACAAGGTTCCATTAAATTCTCAGGTTTGGATGAGCCATGCTGATACGATTGATTCTATTCCCAATAATTTTAATTTGATTGCATCTACTAAAGATGTCCGAAATGCTGCATATAAAATCGATAACGAATTAACATATGGACTGCAGTTTCATCCCGAAGTATATCATTCTGAGCATGGTTTTTTAATTTTGAAAAATTTTTTACTTAAAGTATGCAATTGTTTACAAGACTGGACACCAAATATATTTATAGATGAAACAATTTCATATTTAAAAAATAAGCTAAAAAATGATACAGTAATTTTAGGATTGTCAGGTGGAGTGGATTCTACTGTAGCTGCTATTTTACTTCATCATGCAATTGCAGAAAATCTGCATTGTATTTTTGTAGACAATGGTCTTTTAAGAAAAAATGAATTTGATGAAGTTTTAAATCAGTACAAAGATATGGGTTTAAATGTTGTTGGTGTAGATGCTAGAAATAATTTTTATAAATCTCTTAAGGGAATTTGTGAGCCGGAAGAAAAGCGGAAATGTATTGGAAAAACTTTTATTGATGTTTTTGATAGTGAGGCAAATAAAATTAAGAACGTAAAGTGGTTAGCCCAAGGCACAATATATCCAGATGTAATTGAATCAATTTCTGCAACTGGAGGACCATCAGCAACTATAAAATCTCATCATAATGTTGGCGGATTACCAGAATATATGAAACTTCAAATAGTTGAGCCACTAAAATCCTTATTTAAAGATGAGGTAAGAAGAATTGGTAGGTCATTAAATATAGATCAAAATATTTTGCAACGTCATCCTTTTCCAGGTCCTGGTTTAGGAATAAGAATTCTTGGAGATATTACTATTGAAAAAGTAAAAATCTTGCAAGAAGCTGACAAAATATTTATAGATTTATTAAAGGATTATAAACTGTATAATAAAGTTTGGCAAGCAGGAGCTATACTATTACCAGTTAAATCAGTCGGTGTAATGGGAGACGAGAGAACATATGAAAATACAATAGCTTTGAGAGCTGTTGAATCAACTGATGGAATGACTGCTGATTGGGTTCGTCTTCCATACGATTTTATAGCTGAAGTTTCGAATAAAATAATCAATAGAGTAAAAGGAGTTAATCGAGTCGTATACGACGTGAGCTCTAAACCACCAGCAACAATTGAATGGGAATAATTAGATTTTTTTTTATACTTCTTATATTATCAACTTCATTATTTGCTCAGACTAATAATAAAATTGTAAGATTTGATGATAAATATTTTATAGTTCATACAGTAAAAGCTGGGGAGTCTTTAAATAAAATTGCAGACACTTATAAAGTAAAGGTGAATGATATTTTAAAGTCTAACGAAATGCAACGAAATTTGTATTATAATCAACAATTATATATTCCAATTGAATTAAATGATTCAATAATTTCACATAAAGAAAATAAAATAAAAAAAGAAGAAATTAATATTGCTTTATTGATGCCATATTATGTAGAAAAAAATGTTACAATGTTTGATGCTTTTGAAGATACTTTAAAAGATAGTAGTTTGTATTTTACTGCTTCTGAGGTTGCATTATCTTTTCATGTAGGAGTTAAACTTGCATTGGATTCATTAAATAAGCTAAACGTTAATATAGTATTACATACTTTTGATACTAACAATGACACAAATAAGGTTTTGAATATTGTTAGATCTGGTAAGCTTGAAAAAATGGATTATATAATTGGACCGCTAAGAGCAAAGAATTTTAATGTAGTGTGTCAAAAATATGGGAATAGCAATAAAATTTTAATTAATCCTTTGTCAAGAATAGCAAATGATGTTAAAAAATACAAAGCTGTTTACCAAATATACCCTAGAATTGAAGATCAATTAAGAGAAATAGTTAAATTTATTGACAGAAAATATAAAAATAAAAGAATCCTTATATTACATCAGTATGATGAGGTTAGGCATGTAAACTCACTTAAAAGATTATTAAGTAAGAATAATTTTAATGAAATTAATTCACACGAAATAAAATACACTCATGTCGATTCAATTAGAGATATTTTTTCTCCTTTTCAAATTGTTTTGATTCCCTCAACTAATAAAGCTTTCGTAAGTAAAGTGCTTTCATCAATTCGATGTTTGGATTCTACATCTGTTGTTTTTGGACTAAATTCTTGGGTTAAATATGATAATCTTGATATTGATGATTTAATGGAGCTTAATTTACATCTTCCTATATCTAATCAATTAAATTATTTTCAAGAGTTTGATCAACAATTTATAAAGTTGTTTGAAAAAACATATTTAACTAATCATGCAAAGTATTCTTATAATGCTTATTCTATAATGATGCATTTTTTCGGCAATGAGAAATTATATAGCTTTAAGAAATTATTGAATGGTGGTTATGTTAATACAACTATGCCAATTTATAATTATTATGATTATGATTTGATTTTAGCGGAATAAATTCTTATTTACCTTAAATCTATTATTTCAATTCCTGGAAAATTTAATGTGTCAAAATAAATGAATTTATTTTCAAATCATACTTTAACTTATTAATAGAATAAATAAATTTTCCACCTTCTTTATCAAATACTTTAATTTCACTTATTTCTTGATTTTGTTTTTGTAACTTAATTTGTATTTTAATAAAAGATTTTATTGTTTTTGGAATTAGTTCTATCAAATAAAAATTTATTTCGTCTTTAAGAAATAAAATTGTATAATCATTTTTAGAAATTTTAAATAAATCACTTAAGTTTGATACACCTGTTGTTATTTCGTTATTTGATATTTGAACTTCATTTATATCTTTCAAATAAGTCCATTGTATATCACCATTATTAATTATAATTTGCTCATCTAAATCAATACTAAACTTATCATTTTCAAGAATTAATTTTCCTTTTTTATTTGTTTGAATATCTAAACTAATATTCTCATATAATAGATTGAAATCGATTGAAATATTTTTGTAACTACTAATTTTGGTGACTAAATCATCAATTATCTCCTCTTTTGTTTTTTCATTTGAAAAGCTTGAGATTGATGATATTAAAATAAGAAAACAAAAAAATAATTTCATTTATATACTATTAAGGAGTTCCTCAAGCTCTAATTCTGTTTTAATTAATACTTGTCTGGCTTTACTTCCTTCAGGAGGACCAACTATTTTAGCTGATTCAAGCTGATCAATAATTCTTCCTGCTCTATTATATCCAAGTCTTAACTTTCTTTGAATAAGCGACGTTGATCCAGATTGATGTTGTACAACAACTCTAGCAGCTTCATTAAATAAATCATCTTTCTCTTCTAAATTTGAACCTGCTGATGTTGATTCATTTTCAGAAATAAATTCTGGTAATATATGTGCTTGTGAATATGAATTTTGGCTTCCGATTTCCTCACAAAGTTTTTCTACTTCAGGTGTATCAATAAATGCACATTGTAATCTTGTTAAATCACTACCGGTAGATATTAACATATCTCCCATTCCAATTAATTGATCAGCTCCTTTACTATCTAGTATTGTTCTTGAATCAGTGGAAGAGGTTACTCTAAATGCGACTCTTGCAGGAAAATTAGCTTTAATTATACCAGTTATTACATTTACTGAAGGTCTTTGTGTAGCAATTATTAGGTGAATGCCAATTGCTCTTGCTAGCTGTGCAAGTCTTGCAATTGGAGTTTCAATTTCTTTTCCTGCTGTCATAATTAAATCAGCAAATTCATCGATAACTAAAACAATATAGGGTAAAAATCTATGTCCATTGTTTGGATTTAATTTTCTTGAAATAAACTTATTGTTGTATTCCTTTATATTTCTACATTGAGCTTTTTTGCATAGTTCATATCTTTCATCCATTTCAATACAAAGAGAATTAATTGTATTGATAACTTTTTTAGTATCGGTAATAATTGCTTCCTCAGAGTCAGGTAGCTTAGCTAAAAAATGTTTTTCAATTTTATTGAATAATGTTAGTTCTACTTTTTTAGGATCAACTAGTACAAATTTTATTTCTGCTGGATGTTTTTTATAAAGTAATGATGTGAGAATCACATTAAGACCAACTGATTTACCTTGTCCAGTAGCTCCTGCCATTAACAAATGAGGCATTTTTGTTAGATCGACTACAAATGTCTCATTTGAAATTGTTTTTCCAAAAGCTATTGGAAGTTCCATTTTGTTATCCTGAAATTTTTCTGACTTTAAAACTTCAAGCATGGAAACTGTTGTTTTGTTTTTATTTGGAACTTCAATTCCAACTGTTCCTTTGCCTGGAATTGGAGCTATAATTCTAATTCCTTCAGCAGCTAAACTTAAAGCAATATCGTCTTCAAGATTTTTGATTTTAGATATTCTAATTCCAGCATTAGGAACGATTTCATATAAAGTTATTGTAGGGCCAACTGTTGCAGATATAGACGTTATTCCAATTTTGTAGTGCCCTAATGTTTCAACTATTTTGTCTTTTTTTTCTTCTAAATCGCTTTTGTCAATCTCAATTTTACCACTACCATAGTTTTTTAAAATTTCAATACTTGGGATTCTGTAATTTGAAAGCTCTAATGTTGGATCATAATCTCCCAACTCTTCAAGTTTTTTCTCAATATCATTAGTTGATAAAGTTTCTTCTTCTTTAATTTCATTTATTTCAATACCTAAATCAGCTGTTTTAGGCTCTAATTTATTTTCATCTAGTTTATTTACATTATCATTTGTTTCAATATTATTATTTATTTGAACTTGTTTGGAATTATTGATTTCACTTTCTTTATTATGAGTTTGGGTATCATCCTTTAATAATTGATCATTTTGTATTTTTATATTCGAATCCTTAATATCCTCCGTTTTCTTTTTTAATAAATTTTTAGATTTTGAGTACAAGTCAGTCAAATTGATATTGCTAGCTATATAAAATATAATAATTGTTAGAAGTAATAATGTATTACCTATTTTTCCTAAAACAGTGTTTAACAATTCATTTACATAAATTCCAACTGCACCAGAGTAAATAGTTAAGTTTGTGAAATGGCAAAGAATAACTGGACATAAAACAAGTGCAATAATTAGTTTGAAAATTAATTTTTGAAAACGAATTTTTCTAAATCCTAATATATTAATAGCTAAAATTAATAATGAAAAAGGTATGATAAAAGCAAAAATACCAAAGCTATCTTTAATTAACAAGTTAGAAATATATGCCCCAAATCCACCAATTGCGTTTTCAATATTATTGTTGGAAATTACATCTAAAAAGTTATTGTTAGACACTATATTATCATCATTTTTCCAGTTAAAGCAAAATGAAAAAAATGCAATAATTAAATAGCAAGATATTAGTACGAGTAAAGTTGAAAATATATTTTGATTTCTTTTATTAGCAAAAATATTTACAATATTTTTTAGTTTAAATTTTGTTTTTTTTGTATTTAATTTAATTTTACTCATATCCAAAAATACAAATTCATTACTTTAAGCTCAGAAATTAAATTTAATATTTTACCATTTAATTGTTAATAAAAAATATGTAATCAATTATTATTTATATACTTATTTCTTAGTTAAATTTGTAAAATGTTAACATTGAACTTAAACGTAAATAATGAAACATCAAATTTAAAAACTGTTTATATTGGAATAGCAGATGATTTTGGAAATACTCCTAAAATAGAGGATTGTTATGATCCTAAATCATTATTTCATGTCCAAAATGGTTCGTTTCCTAATCAAGTTGATTTAATAAATGAAAATAAAAATCTGTTTAAGGTATTAAAAAAATATGGTGTAACTGTATTACAACCTACTAATATCTCTAAAGTAAATCAAATTTTTGTAAGAGATATTGCATTTGTAATAGGAAACTTTTTAATTGTTTCAAATATTGTTAAAAATAGAGTAAAGGAAATGTTAGCTTTAAAAGATTTATATTTAAGAATTAGCAATGAACATATTGTTTTTTCTCCACCTAATGTTAAAGTTGAAGGAGGGGATGTTTTATTAAACAATGATTATATTTTTATTGGTTATTCCGAGGATGCAGATTTTCAAAAATATATTGTTTCAAGAACAAATAAAAATGCTATTTCTTTTATACAAAAGCTATTTCCAAACAAAAATGTTGTTGGTTTTGAGTTAAATAAATCAGATACTGATCCTAGAAAAAATGCCTTGCATTTAGATTGTTGTTTCCAGCCAATAGGTCATGATAAGGCTATATTATATAAAAAAGGCTTTAAAAATAAAAAAGATGTAAATTTTTTAGTTAATTATTTTGGTAAGGAAAATATTATTGAAATTGATACTGAAGAAATGTATAATATGAGCTCGAACGTTTTTTCAATTTCTGAGAAGATTATTGTTTCCGACAAATCATTTAAAAGATTAAATTTAAAACTCAAAGAGCTTGGATTTGTAGTCGAAGAAATATCATACATGGAAACTTCAAAAATGGAAGGATTATTTAGATGTTCAACTATGCCTTTGATTAGAGAATGAATTCTTTGACTAATAATATTATGATGATAAGACCTGTGGCATTTAGTTACAACGAAGAGACTGCCGTAAATAATTTTTATCAAAGATCTTTAAATAATTTTTCTAGATATGAAGTAAATGAAAAAGCATGTAGAGAATTTGACAATTTTGTGGAAAAACTTAGTTTGAAAGGGGTAAACATAATTATTTTTAACGATACTACTAATCCGATTACCCCAGATTCAGTATTTCCAAATAATTGGATATCATTTCATCATGATGCTAGAATTGCACTTTATCCAATGTATGCTAAAAACAGAAGATATGAACGAAGGTTAGATATTTTAGATAGTTTAAAAAATAAATTTAATTTTAAAATTGAAAAAGTGTTAGATTATACTAAATATGAATCTAAAAATATTTTTCTTGAAGGTACTGGAAGTATGGTTTTAGACCGAAGCTCAAAGTTGTGTTATGCATCTTTATCCAGTAGAACAAGTGAAAAAATTATAAAAAATTTTTGTACTGATTTTAATTATCAACCCGTTATTTTTAATTCCTATCAAAATGTAGGTTCAAATAGACTAAAGATCTACCATACAAATGTTATGATGTGTGTTGCTGATGAATTTGTTGTTGTATGTTTAGACTCGATTGATTGTAAAGATGATTTATTAAAAGTTAAAAGTTCAATAGAAAAAAGTAATAAGGAGATAATTGAAATAACTGAAGAGCAAAAGCATCATTTTGCAGGAAATATGCTTCAGGTGAAAGGAGGTGACGATAAATTTTTAGTTATGTCTTCAACTGCTTATAGTGTTTTAACTGATAAACAAATTAAACAAATAAATAAGTATTGTTCAATTATTCATAGTCCATTAAATATCATTGAAACATGTGGAGGAGGAAGTGCGAGATGTATGATGGCTGAAATATTTTTACCAAAAAAATGAGTTTATACAAATTAAAAAATAAAATAAAAGAATCAATTTTTACACTTTATTCAAATAATGAGTTAAATATTCAATTTCAAAAAACAAAAAAAAATTTTGATGGTGATTTAACAATAGTTGTATTTCCATTATTAGTAGTTTCTAAAAAATCTGCTGAAAAAACATCATCGGAAATAGCCAATTGTTTGAAAAAAAATGTTTGTGAAATTGTTGATTTTAATATTGTTGGTGGATTTTTAAATTTAATATTTTCAAATAATTTTTGGCTTACACAATTTAAAAATATTTATGATGATAAAAATTATGGAATTAAAATTGCAGACAAAAATTCTGATAAATATGTAGTTGAATATTCATCACCAAATACTAATAAACCATTACATTTAGGTCATATTAGAAATATTTTGCTTGGCCATTCAATTTCAGAAATATTAAAAGCTAATGGAAATAATGTTGTAAAGGTTCAAATAATTAATGACAGAGGAATACATATTTGTAAATCTATGGTTGCTTGGAAAAAATTTGGTTCAGGTGAAGACCCTCAGTCATCAAACATGAAAGGAGATCATTTAGTTGGAAAGTACTATGTTAAATTTAACACTGTTTATTCCGAACAAGTAAATGAGTTAGTTAAAAAAGGTTTTTCTTTAGATCAAGCTAAAAAACAAGCCCCAATTTTTTTAGAAGCTCAAAATATGCTTCTGAAATGGGAAAGTGGTGATAAAGAAATAATTGATTTGTGGAAGAAAATGAATAATTGGGTTTATGATGGATTTGATCAAACATATTCAAGACTAAACGTAAGCTTTGATAAAAATTATTACGAAAGCAATACTTTTTTACTCGGCAAAAATATAATAGAAGATGGGTTGAAAAAAAATATTTTTTATCAAAAGGACGATAAATCTGTTTGGGTCAGTTTATCTAAATACAATTTGGATGATAAGATATTGCTTAGAGCAGATGGAACATCTGTATATATTACTCAGGATATTGGTACAGCAGTTCAAAGACATGAAGATTTTTCGTTTACAAATATGATATATACAGTTGGTAATGAGCAAAATCATCATTTTAAAGTTTTATTTTCAATACTAGATCTATTATCATACAATTGGAGTTGTAATTGTAAGCACTTATCATATGGCATGGTCGATTTACCATCTGGAAAGATGAAGTCTAGAGAAGGGACAGTTGTTGATGCTGATGATTTAATGAGTAATCTTGTAAACAACGCTAAAAAAATCTCTCAAGATCTGGGGAAAACAAAAGGAAAGGGGCAAAATGAGATAGATTCACTTTACGAAATGATTGGATTAGGTGCTTTAAAATATTTTATTTTAAAGGTGGATCCTCATAAAAACATGTTATTCAATACAGAAGAATCAATTGATTTTAATGGAAATACAGGACCTTTTATTCAGTATACTTATGCTAGAATACAATCACTTTTAAGAAATTGCGATTATCAGCTATTATTAGATTTTCAGGATGATTATAAATTAAATAGCTTCGAAAAAAATTTGATTAAAATAATGTGTCAATTTCCAAATATATTAAGTGATTCAGCTAAACAGCTCAATCCCTCATTATTAGCAAATTATTCTTACGAGTTGTCAAAAGAATTTAATCAGTTTTATCAAAGTTATCCTATTTTAAATAACGAGAGCAAGAATATTTCTATATTTAGATTAGTTATTTCTAAGAAGATTTCTGAAATAATAAAATCATCAATGTCATTATTGGGTATTTTAATGCCCGATAAAATGTGATTATTCTGTAGTTTTAAAAATTCTGTTTAAAAATTGTTCTAGTTGAATAATACTTCTGTTGTTAAATAATTCACCTTGTTTTACATAAGAAATATTTCCTGTTTCTTCAGAAACAACAATTGCAATTGCATCGGACTCTTCAGTAACTCCAATAGCAGCTCGGTGTCTTACACCAATTTTTTTTGGTAATGTTTTATTACTAATGGGTAATATACATCCAGCGCTAATTATCAAGTTGTTTTTAATTATAACAGCACCATCGTGAAGTGGGCTATTTTTATAAAAAATACTTTCAATAATTAAATTTGATATTTTACCTTTGATTTTTACTCCTGTTTCAGAAAATACATTTAAATCATCTTCTTGTGTTATAATTACAATTGCACCTGTTTTAGTTTTACTCATATTTTCACAAGCATTAACAATAGACTTTATATCTAAAGAAGAGTTATATTTTGTTTTTAATAAAAATTTTTGTGTTAAAAATTTCCCTTTACCTAAAACAATTAGAAATTTTCTCAATTCGTTCTGAAAAATAATAGCAAGAATGATCACACCAAAACCTATAAATTGACCTAAAATTTCACTTAGTAGTTTTAGTTCAAAAAAAGATACAATTTGCCAAAAAAAATAAATTAGGGCTATACTTAAAAATATATTAATTGCAATAGTTCCTTTAACCAATCTGTATAGTAAAAAAATTAGTATTAACACAGAAAAAATATCAATAACTTCTAAGATCTCCATTTATTTAATGTTTTTTATAAAATTAGTTATTTTTACACATTCAAAAGCTTCTCTCACATCATGAACTCTTAAAATATCTGCCCCATTTTTTAAAGCAACAGTATTTATAATACTAGTTCCATTTAAAGCCTTTTCTGGAGAAATATTTAAAAGTTTGTAAATCATAGATTTTCTAGATGCCCCTACAAGTATTGGATAATTTAACTTTTTAAATTCATGTAAATTATTTAACAAAGTATAATTATGTTCTAAATTTTTTCCAAATCCAAATCCTGGATCTAAGATAATTTTATTAAAACCCAAATTTTCAAGTTCTTTTATTTTTTTTTCGAAAAAAGAATAAATTTCATTAACAACGTTTTTATAATTTGGATTATTTTGCATGTTTTCAGGTCTACCTTTCATATGCATTAAAACATATGGCACCTTAAGCTTTGATATTGTTTTTAACATATTTGGGTCAATATTTCCAGCAGAAACATCATTAATCATATTAGCTCCAGATTTAATGGCTTGTTCTGCAACTAAACTCCAATAGGTATCAACAGAAAGAAAGATATTCTTAAATTTTTTTCTTAACAATTTAATTGCTGGAAGTAAAATTTTATTTTCTTCATGCGGTCCTTTAGAAATTGCGTTAGGCTTTGTTGATTGTGCACCGATATCGATAATTGACGCTCCTTCATCTAGCATTGTTTTAACTTGTGATATAATTTTTTGTGGTTGTAAATATTTTCCGCCATCATAAAATGAATCTTCTGTGATATTTAAAATACCCATTATTATTTTTTCTTCTGTTGAAAAATAATCAGATTTGTTGATATTATCTTTGAAGTTGAGATAATTAAATAATGTATATTTAGCCATTCTTTAATTTTTTTTAATATGGAACAAACGATTCATGAATATGACTCAATAATAACAAAATGTAAGCAAATTTTTGCAAAAAAAATGAAAGATTATGGTACTGCTTGGCGTATTTTAAGAATTAGTTCCTTGACAGATCAAATATTTATAAAAGCACAACGTATTAGATCAATTGAATTAAAAGGCTCAAGTAAGATTGATGAGGGAGTTTATAATGAATTTGTAGGAATTGTTAATTACTCAATTATAGGATTAATTCAATTGCAGCTTGGTGTAAGTGATGAATCTGATGAAATGGATTATAATGAAGTTATAAAAATGTTTGATAATCAAGTTAATGTAGCTAAAAGTTTAATGCTAGATAAGAATCATGATTATGGAGAAGCGTGGAGAAATATGAGAGTGAGTTCACTCACAGATTTAATTTTACAAAAATTACTTAGAGTAAAACAAATTGAAGATAATAATGGTTCTACTTTAATTTCTGAAGGTGTAGATGCTAACTATTTAGATATGCTAAATTATGCCGTATTTGCGTTAATTAAAATAAATAAATAATTATGAAAACAGTAAACAAACAAGTTGTCACTATTTTGAGAGTTCTCATCTCATTATTATTTTTAGTTTCAGCATTAGCAAAATTATATCCTGTTCCAATAATTGGAATAACAAAAATTTTTGAAGAAGGTCAGTTAATACCAATGGGTTTTAGTACTGATTTAGCTCCATATGTTTCTAGGATAATTATTGGTATCGAATTTTTTATTGCAATAGCAATTTTGCAAAAAAATTATCTTAAAAAAATTATCTTACCTTTTTCAATTGGACTAATTTCAGTTTTTACAATTCATCTTTCATATCAATTTTTTACCGGTGATAATGATAACTGTGGTTGCTTTGGAGAGTTAATTCCTATGACTCCTATTGAAGCTATTATTAAAAATATATTAACCTTAATAATTTTATTTTTTATTAATAAAAATATATCATTTAATAAGGAAAATAATTTACTTCTTCTAACAAATAAAATATTAGCTATATTGTTGCTAATGTTTGCATTATTACCAATTTCTAATAGTTCTTCTTCACCATCATCATCATTTTTACAATATGTTAGTAATGATGATTTTATTCAAATTGATGACACTAAAGTTTTATGTTTTTTTGACCCCGATTGCGATCATTGTCAAGATGCTGCTAAAAGCATAGATTCACTTTCAAAAACATTAAATAATTTTCCTAATGTTCATGTTATTTTTTCTAATATTGATAATGATTCAATTGCTGGAAATGAAATGTTTGAAAGAATAAATAATTTTTTTAATAATAGGGATACAGATTTTTCTTATCAAAGTATGCCATTTGATAATTGGGATACTGATGAAATTGATAGTTATTCTGAAATAACATTTCCACTTTATGATAATCCAGTAGTGATTTTGTATCAAGGTGAAAAACAGATAAGGCTATTCGATGGAACAGGAACTAATGAGTTTGATATTTTAGAATTTAAAAAATTATTAGAATAATTTTAGTGGCATCTTTAATTTTTAAAAAATTCTTGTATGGTTTTTCAATTTTATTTGGAGTACTAACAATTGTCTTTTTCCTGTTTAAAATATTGCCAGCTGATCCAGCTAGAATGATGCTTGATAAAAGAGAGGATGCTGAACAGTTAGAGTTAATAAATCAAAAATATGGCTTTAACAAACCTTTTTCTTTACAGTATTTGAACTATGTCAATGATATTTCATTTATTTCTATTTACTCACTTAACAAGCATTCTTTTATTTCAATCTATAATAAAGAAATAAATTATTTTAAATTTTTTGAGACAAGTTCCTATATATTAGTGGCAAAATTACCTATTTTAGGTAAGTCATTTGTCAAGAAAGAAAAATCTGTTGCTTCAATTATTATTTCAACATTTAAAAACACTTTAGTATTGGCCATATCATCTATAATTATTGCAATTGTTGTAGGTGTAATAATGGGAATCGTTTCAGCAATAAATAAAGACAATATCATTGATAAATCTGTATTGTTTTTTTCTGCATTAGGGATGTCTTTGCCATCTTTTTTTAGTGCTATTCTTATTGCGTGGCTTTTTGGATTTGTTTTACACCAATATACTAATTTACAAATGACTGGAAGTTTATTTGAAGTTGACGATTATGGAACAGGATATCATTTAAATATTAAAAATTTAATTCTCCCATCAATTACACTAGGTATTAGACCTTTATCAGTTATTACACAACTTTCAAGAAATTCATTATTGGATGTTTTAAATATGGATTATATAAGAACTGCAAAAGCAAAAGGAGTAAAATTTTCTAAAGTACTTTTTAAGCACGCATTAATGAACTCATTAAATCCTGTAGTTACCGCTGTTTCAGGTTGGTTTGCTTCTCTTTTAGCTGGTGCTGTATTTGTGGAGTATGTATTTGGTTGGAATGGTTTAGGAAAGGAAATTGTAAATGCATTAAATACTATGGATTTTCCTGTAGTAATGGGTTCAGTTTTATTTATTTCAATAGTTTTTATAATTATTAATTTATTAGTTGATTTAATTTATATATGGTTAGATCCTCGAATCAAAACATAAAAAATACATGAGAAAAAATATCGTAGTAGCAAATTGGAAAATGAATTTAGTAAGAAATGATGCTTTATTATTAGTGCATGAGGTATTATCAAACAAAGCTGATAATGTTTTTGTTAATGTTGTTTTTGCTCCCTCATATCCTTATATCTATAAGGTTGCTAAATTATGTGAAATTAATGATAATTTTAGTGTTTCTTCTCAAGATTGTAGCTCCAGTAAACATGGTGCGCACACCGGTGAAGTTTCTGCTGAAATGATTGCATCATGCGGTGCTGAATATGTTATACTCGGCCATTCAGAAAGAAGAATGAAATTTAATGAAAGTAATGAGCAAATTAAAAGTAAAATAGATATTGCTTTAGAAAATAATTTAAAAATTATTTTTTGTTGTGGTGAATCTTTGCAACAACGTGACAGTGAGTTGCATTTTGATTGGGTAGAGGAACAAATTAAAGATAGTATTTTTCATTTATCAAAAGATCAAGTGAAATGTGTTACATTAGCTTATGAACCTATTTGGGCTATTGGAACAGGAAAAACTGCGTCAACAAAAGAGGCTCAAGACATGCATTATTTTATAAGAAATTTATTTAAAGAAAAATATGATAATAATGTTTCAGATAATCTTTCTATTTTGTATGGCGGTAGTTGTAATCCAAACAATGCATCTCAACTTTTTTCTCAAAATGATATAGATGGTGGTTTAATTGGAGGTGCATCTCTTCATTCTGATAAGTTTTTAGCAATTATTAATTCTTTTTGATGCAGTACATAGAAGTTGATATTGAATTAAAAAAAACAGTACCTTATAATGAGATACTGATAGCGTTGTTAAATGATATAAAATTTAATTCATACTATGAAAATGATAATGGATTAAAAGCATACATTGAGGAAAGTAATTTTGATTTGGATTTACTCAAACAAAAATTAGAAAAAATTAAAGAGATAGAAAACTTAAGTTATAAAGTAAATAAACTTGAAAATAATAATTGGAATAAGAATTGGGAAGAGAGTTTTACTCCAGTAATTATAAATAAAAATTGTATTGTTCGAGCAATATTTCATGAAAAACCAAATAACATTAATTATGACATAGTTATTACACCAAAAATGTCTTTTGGAACCGGTCATCATGAAACTACCTCTTTAATGATGCAATATATGTTTTCTTTAAGTTTCGATAATAAAAATATTTTAGATTTAGGTAGTGGTACAGGCATTTTATCAATATTAGCATCTAAACTAAAAGCAAAAGAAATTCATGCTATCGATTTTGATAAATGGGCGTTTATTAATTCAAAAGAGAATATATTATTAAATAATGTAAAAAATGTTTCATGTGTTTTAGGTGATATTGATTCAGTCATCTTTAAAAAGTATGATATATTATTAATAAACATTAATAGAAACATAATTTTATCTCAAATGAACAAGTACAAAGATTTGATGAGTGTAAATTCAGATATATTATTGAGTGGCTTTATTTCTGATGATACTAATTTAATATTGAATCAAGCAAAAAAGTTGGATTTAAAACTTATTAATAAAAAAAATAAAAAAGAATGGAATTTATTACATCTAAAAAAAGTATAATTGCTTTAATGATATATATGTTTTTCAGTATATCATCTTATTCCCAAAACACACCAAGCTCAGAAATTTTTTCAAGAGATTTTCCTGTTTTTTTAAGTGAATTAAAAGAAGTGTTAAATGTAAATACAAACGCAAATGCTAAAAAGATATATAAAAAGTTTCTAAAAAATCAAGACTATTATAGTGATAATGATAGAAGGAAAATTATTGAAATATCAAGTTATATGATTAATCAATCTTACAAAATAAACATATACTTTTATAAATTTTTTGAAGTTTTATCTACTTTTTCATCTGAAAAAAATAATCCCAACTTATTAAAAGAATGGTTAAATGTTTGCGCTGTTGTTATTAAAGATAATTCAAAAAAAAATATGCTAAATTTTTTCAATTTTACTATTGAATTTTTAAAAACAAAAAATATTTATAGTTCTAGATTAGCCAAATGGCATGTTGATTCTGATAGTTTTAATTTTACAAATTATTCATCTCAACCCGTAGTCACTTTTTTTAGTGATTTAAATTTAAGTTGTACCAACTCAAAGGGAAAAATTGAAATTAACTCGACGAAGGGAAACTATTTTCCTTTACTAAATAGATGGGTAGGAACAGATGGATTTGTTAATTGGGGTGACCATTTTTCGAAAGACTCTGTTTTTGCTATAACACCAAAATATAAAATAAATACTAAAGAAAGTAAAATAGAGGTAGATTCCGCATTGTTTTACAATAAGTTTTTGAGTTCTGAAGCAGTTGAAGGTTATTTAAAAAGTATTATAGTATCAGGAAATCAGTCAGAAAAATATCCGCAGTTTGTTTCATACTCCAAAAATATTAAAGTTAAAAATATTTTTGAAAATATCGATTATGAAGGAGGTTATAAACTTCATGGTAAAGAATTTTTAGCTGATGGAGGAAATGAAGGAAAAGCAAAAATTAAATTTAATAGAAATAACAAAGATGTTTTTGTAGTTAATGCAAACAGATTTAGTGTGTCAAATGATAAAATATCATCAAAATCTGCTGGTGTAACAATATTTTTTGATAATGATTCTTTATTTAGTTCCAATTTAGAATTCAAATACATTAATAATAAGAAAAAAGTAATGTTATTTAGAAATAAAAGAAAATCATTAAGTCCTCCAATGATTGATACTTATCACAATTTAACAATAGATTTCGAATTGTTAGAATGGAATACAGATAGTACAATACTTACTTTTGGTTCACTTCCAGGAACATCAGAGTCAAATGTTAGATTTGAATCAGCTGATATGTATCTTCAAGCTAGGTATGACTTAGTTCAAGGAGCAGATAAGTTTCACCCACTGATTTTAATATCCAATTATGTTAAGAAAATAAATAAAAATAAATTTTATGTTTCAGATTTAGCAGGATTTACAGGTATTCCCATAAGTCAAATGCGCACCTATTTGGGTGCTTTGGCTAGCTATGGTTTTGTTTTTTATGATTTTTCAGATGAAAGTATTTTGGTTCAGCCTATGCTTCAAAATTATATAAATGCAAATTATGGTTTAGACGATTATGATGTTATTTCTTTTAATTCAAAAAGAGTTGATATAAATAAGAATAATAAAATTGTTAATGCTATTTTAGATTTGAAGTCGAGAGATTTGAGTATCAGTGGTGTTCCTGAAATAAAGTTGAGTAACGCAAGAAATGTTTTTATTTTTCCATCATCAAAGTTAATTACTGTCAAAAAAAATAGAGATTTTGTGTTTGATGGTCAGATTATTGCAGGTAGTGGTAGAGTAAATTTGTTTGGCAAACAATTCTTTTTTGATTATGATAACTTTAGGTTAGATTTGAAACATATTGATTCTGTACAAATTTCTGTTCCTGTTGAACCATTAGTTCAAGATATGTATGGAAATCCCAAGTTAACTTACACTAAAACATTGTTTGAATACGTTTATGATAATGATTCATTATCTGATGGTTTACTTGAAATAGATTATCCAAAAAACAAATCTGGCTTACTTAAAGATAGTTTTCCAGAATTTCCAAAATTCACTTCATTTCAGAAATCTTTTGCTTACTATGACACACAAGAATCTAAATTCGGTGCTGCATATCCAAGAGAGAATTTTTATTTTCATTTAGATTCTTATACAATAGATAGTGTTGATTCATATCTTGGCAGAGAATTATCTTTTCCTGGTTCTTTTCATTCCGCAGATATTTTTCCAATCTTTAAAGATACTTTGAAGTTACAAAATGATTTCTCTTTTGGTTTTAAAACTTCAACACCTGATACTGGATTTCAGATTTATAAGGGTAAATCTAAATTTACAAATGATATATTTTTAAGTAATGATGGATTAAAGGGTAAAGGAAATTTTGAATATCTTACTTTAGTTGCTAATGCAGAAGATATTTTGTTTTTCCCCGACTCAATGATTTTACAAACAAATAGTCTTAAAATTAAAGAAGTTTCTAGTGGGATTGAATTTCCAAGTGTTTTAAATAACAATACTTTAATACAATATTATCCATATGATGATGAGCTTTATGCAAGAATGCAAGATCAAGAATTTAATATGTATAATAACTCTGCGCAGCTTTTTGGTTCTTTGCTAATGAGACCAACAGGTTTGACTGGCGAGGGTACAATGCAGTTAGAAAAGGCAGAGTTAATTTCAAAAAACTTTTCATATAACGCAAATTGGTTTGCTTCTGAATCTGCAGATTTGGTTGTTTATGATAATAAAATAGGAAATGCATTTAGTGCAAATAATTTAAGATCATATATTGACTTGAAAAATAGACAAGGTGAGTTTAATTCTAATGGTTCTGATTCTTATGTAAATTTACTTTCAAATCAATTTATATGCTATATTGATAAATTGAATTGGGATATTGATAAAGATTTTTTAAGTATGTCTTCAAATATTGAATCATCAAGCAATGGATCAACTTTTATCTCCACTCATCCAGATCAGGATTCAATTTCCTTTATTGCTAAAGAAGCAAATTATAGTTTGAAAGATTATATTTTATATGCTCAAGGTGTTGATAGTATTTCAGTAGCTGATGCTATAATATTCCCTGATTCAGGAAAAATAGTTTTAAATCCTGACGCAATTATATCGACTCTTGAAAAATCTAGAGTAATAGCAGATAATCTTGGAAGATACCATGAGTTTACAAATGCTACAATTGATATCTTTTCTGCTAATTCTTATTCAGGGTCCGGATTTTATACATTTATTGATAGTGAAAATAATATGCAGCAAATGTTTTTTGATAATATCAAAGTAAATAGTGATTTAATTACAGAGGCAAGGGGTAGATTTACATCTGGAAATATTTTTAAATTAAATCATAAATTTGATTTTAAAGGAGAAGTGGATTTATTTGCAAATAATGAAAATTTGACATTTGATGGTTTTTTTAAAATTAAACATAATTGTGATACTGAAAAAGAATGGGTTAAGTTTAGGTCTGAAATTGATCCCAATGCTGTTAAGATAAATTTAGATGAAAAAATATTGAATGAAAATGGAGATGAGCTAGTTTCTGGAGTTTTAATGAGAGAAGATACATTAGATTACTATACTTGTTTTTTAAGTAAAAAACAAAGTACATTTGATAAAGAAGTTTTATTAGCCAATTCATCAATATTATATGATGATATATCATCATCTTTTATAATAAATCCAATTGATTCATTAAATAATACTTTTGAAATATCTGACGTTTCTTGTAAATCATATGGACATGGAAATATAAATTTACACTTAAATACTGGAAGGGTTAATTCAAAAATTATTGGTTCAGTTGAGCATGATATAAAAAGTAAAGACTTGAAAATTAATGGTTTCTTGATGTTAGATTTTCATTTTTCTGAACCTGCTTTACAAGAAATGGCTATAGATATTGGTAATATTGGTTATGATAGTTATAGCACCTTATTTTCAAAAAATGTAAAAAAAATAATACACGATCCAATCGTAGCTGAAAACTTTATAATTGATCCTACTGATTTTAAACCATCTATATTTCCAAAAGAAATGAATTCTTCATTAGTTTTCACTGACGTTCAATTGAATTGGCATTCCAGTACAAGTTCTTTTGTAAGCAATAATAATATAGGTTTAGGAAATATTTTGTCTTATTCTGTTAATGAATACTTGAAAGGGAATATAATTTTAAAGAAAGGCTGGAGAGAAGACGTAATTATAATTCGATTAATTACTCCAGCAGGAGAAGATTATTGTTTCAAATACGAAAGAGGAGATATGTGGGTGTTTTCTCACAATTTAAATTTTATGTCTGAGATTAAAAAAGAAAGTGATTCTAAAAGAAAGATTAATGCAAGGCCACAATATAGTTACTCTTTTAAAAATGAAGATTGGATGGCTAAAATAGATAAGGAGATTAGAAAAAGATATTTAGTTAAATAATATGATTAATAACGAAATTATAGTATTTATTTTGATAGCTTATTTATTAGGCTCTATTCCTTCAGCAGTATGGGTTGGAAATTTTTTTTATAATATTGACATAAGAGAGTTCGGATCTGGTAATGCAGGCGCAACGAATACTTTCAGAGTTTTAGGAAAAAAAGCTGGTATACCTGTGCTTTTTTTTGATATTTTAAAAGGTTGGCTTTCAGTTAATTTAACAAAATTACTTTCTACTTATAACTTGATAATAAATGCTAATCCAGACTTGTTTCTTGAACTTAGTTTAGCTTTTGGTCTGTCAGCTGTAATTGGTCATTTATTTCCAGTTTTTACAGGTTTCAGGGGGGGGAAAGGAATTGCAACATTATTAGGTTTCTTATTTGCTGTACTTCCATTTGCTGCTATTTTATCATTAATCGTATTTATTTTGTCTTTACTGATTTTTAGGTTTGTCTCTTTATCTTCTATCATTGCTTGTTTTACTTTTTGTACTTTTGTTATATTCACAGAAAATAATGTTGCTTTAAATATATTTGCTTACTTTATACCTCTTCTTTCGTTAATAACTCATCAAAAAAATATTGAAAGGCTATTGAAAGGTAAAGAAACTAAAGTTAAATTTGGAAAAAATTAAAATGGAACAAGAATTTGATTATATAAAAGATGGTAAAGATTATAATAAGGTTAGTGAAAGAAAACTTATATTAATTGATGATGATTATAACACTTTTGATCATGTTGTTGATTGTCTAGTTTCATTGTGTGATCATGATAAAATACAAGCAGAGCAGTGTGCATTGCTAACACATTATAAAGGGTTTTGTGAGATTTTAAATGGTAAATCTATCGAGTTAGAATTAATTAAAAAGGATTTACTTATCTATGGTTTGAATGTTAAAATTGTTTAACAAGAATTTTTAAGGCTCTGTAGCTTAACTGGATAGAGCACCTGACTACGGATCAGGAGGTTAGGGGTTCGAATCCCTTCAGAGTCACTTTTTTTCGTATACTAGTTTAATTTTTACTGTTTGATCCTTTTTCATTTCTGCAATAATTGGATTAACATTATCACCATCGATAATTTTCACTACACTAGTATTTGGGGGAGATTTACCATCACTTATTGATTTAACATAAATATTAGTTTCTTCTTTAACTAAATTGTATGTTATTGTCATTATTTTTTTAGTTGTTGTATAATTATCAAGAACTACATTATCATTTATTTTTAGTTCTATTCTATCTCCATCTTCTAAATCTGCATCAGAGATTTCTACTTTAATGATTTGATTTTTACAATATAACAAATGTTCATCTCCACTTTTTAAAATAGTTGTTGTTTCATTTTTAAGTGGCACATTAGTTGATATTTTTTTTTCAATTTTCTTTAATTTTTTTTCAATTTTCTTTTTTGGTATTAGTAATATCTTACCTTCAGTACAAATTGAATCATTTTTTAGTGAGGCAGTAAAATATCCTTCCAGTCGTTTATTTCCTAATTTCCCCTTTTCAAATAATTGCATTTTAATAAAACAAAAACTATTAGTATCAATTTTTGATTTTGTTTCAATAATTCCAGTTTCAACAAGCTGATATGATTTATCACTTTTAAAATATAATCCTGACAATTTACTTTTAGTTTCATTTTGGTTACCAATATTTGTCAAAGAATAACCTTCTAATTTTCCTTTCTTTTTGTTAAAATAAATACTAAAACTTAATTGCTTATTATCAATAATTATTGTGCCAGTGTATGAAAATTTAAAATTATCACTTCCATTAATTGATTTAAAAAAACACAATATAAATATTGCTAAAATTTTAACTCTTATTATTTGTTGTGAATTCAATTTTTTGTTAAGTTATTGCAAATTAAGTCTTTATATTTAAAAAACATTCTATTAGTTTCAGAATCTGAAGCGTAATTTTTAGAAAATAAGTAATTAAAAGAGATGCTAAATAAAATCTCTTTTTTACATAATTTTTTCAAAATTAATACCATTAAAATTACCTGAACTCATTAACAAAATATTTTGATTTTTAGTCTTAGCGGTTTCTAAATATTTTTCAAGTTTATTTGAATTTGTAAATACTATCAAATCATCTCTGTTAAAAGCATCTTGCACTTCAGCTTTGGTGATATCTTTTAATTTTTTTTGCTTCAATGTTTCAGTATTGTAATATATTATTGCCTTATCAACAGTATTCATAGAGTCTTTATACTCATCTAAAAAACTTTTGTTCAAGCTACTAAAAGTATGTAACTCCATACATGCTACAAGTTGTCTATTTGGAAATTGTTTTTTCAAAGCTAATGTCGTAGCTTTAAGTTTAGACGGAGAATGAGCAAAATCTTTATATATGCTAAAATCTTTCTCATTATGGATTAGTTCTAATCTATTTGAGGCACCCTTAAAACTTTTCATGTCATTTATAAAACTTTTTTTATCTATGCCAAGTTGCATACAGACTAACATAGCTGCATTTAAATTTTGCAAGTTATGTCTTCCAAAAATTTTTAAATCACAATTATCAATTGATGTAACTCCATTTATAATTTTGTGCGCCGGTGTACTATATTCAATTGTTTCACATTTTGTTTTTTCAAGCATTAATTTATTTAGCTCTTGGTCTTCATTATAATAAATCAGTTGTTCTGATACAGTATTTTTAAATATTCTAAATTGATCAACATAATTTTCAAATGTTGGAAATACATTTATATGGTCCCAAGCAATACCACTAATTACTGCGATATGTGGTTTATAAAGATGAAATTTAGGGCGCTTATCAATTGGCGAGCTTAAGTATTCATCTCCTTCTAAAACAATTAATGGAGCATCACTAAGTTTTACCATTGTCTCAAAACCATCAAGTTGTGCTCCGACTAAATAATCACAATCAATATTTTGATTTTTCAAAACATGTAATATCATTGCAGTAATTGAAGTTTTACCATGACTTCCTCCAATAACAATTCTTTTTTTGTTTTTGCTTTGTTCGTATATATATTCTGGATAGGAATAAATTGGAATTTTTAGTTTTTGTGCTTTAATAAGTTCAGGATTATCAATTCTAGCGTGCATTCCAAGGATAATAGCATCTATTTGATCAGTTATCTTTTCTTCAAACCATCCATTTTCTTTGGGAAGTAAATTATATTTTTTCAATCTACTTTTACTAGGATCAAATATTGCATCGTCAGATCCAGTGACATTATAATTCTTTTTTTTTAAGGCAATAGCGAGATTATGCATTGCACTTCCCCCAATTGCAATAAGATGAATATTCATTTTATGTTTTTTTTCTAAATTAGAGATAATTTTCATTTCTTATTTTTGCTTAACAAAAAAAATACTAACATGCAGTTGTATACAATAAATACAGGATATTTTAAGCTAGATGGAGGGGCAATGTTCGGTGTTGTTCCAAAGGTTTTGTGGAGTAAAACAAACCCGGCTGATGATAAAAATTTATGTCCTTGGGCAATGCGATCACTTTTAATAGAGGATGGTAAGAGATTAATTTTGATTGATAATGGTATAGGCGATAAACAAGATGATAAATTTTTAAGACATTATTATTTACATGGTGAAGAAAATTTACATCAATCATTAAACAAGTATGGTTTTCATGCTGATGATATAACAGATGTATTTTTAACACATTTACATTTTGATCATTGTGGTGGAAGTGTCAAGTGGAGTAAAGATAAAAGTAGATATGTGATGACTTTCAAGAATGCTAATTATTGGAGTAATAAACAACATTGGGACTGGGCCATTAATCCAAACAATAGAGAAAAGGCCTCTTTTTTGAAAGAAAATATATTACCAATACAGGATTCAGGACATCTATCTTTTGTTGATAAATCTATGAAAAACTTTGATTTTTTTGATATTTTATTTGTAGATGGCCACACTGATTCTCAAATGATTCCCCATATTCAATACAAAGGATATACAATTGTTTTTGCTGCCGATTTGCTTCCAAGCACTGGGCATATTCCATTACCTTATGTAATGGGATATGATACTAAACCTCTTGTTACTTTAAAAGAAAAAGAACTTTTTCTAAATAATGCATATGATAATCAATATATTATTTATTTACAACACGATAACTACAGCGAGTGCTGTACTTTAAAAAAAACGGATCGGGGTATTAGACTTGATAAAACTTTTAAGTTATCAGATTTATAATTATGAAAAATATTTTTACAAAACATCCAAATGGTATAGGTGAAAGTTATCTACAACATTTAATTAAAGGAATAATATTTAGTTTTAAATTAGTCCCAATTGCTATTAAGGTTTTTATTCATGCTTTTTTCCCTTTTTTATTTGAGAATAGTGCAAGTAAGAAAATAGCAGAGTTAAATAGAGTTTTGCAAGGTAGAAAAGTAAAAACTAGTTCAGATGACTCTTAAAAATATTCCAGCTTGAACTAAAGTTTGTAGTGTCATCTAAATCTTCAAATTTTTTTCTTTGTCTGTATAGTGTATTAATGTTTCCTTTTTTATCTCTAATACTAATTTTTTCATAGTCATTAATATCTGCTCCTTTAGGAATATTTTTACTATAACCAATTTTTTCAAAAGACGATTTTTTTTTGTTTTGCATTGTTATTGATCTCTTACAAACTTAATTAATCTTTTTTTTAAAACGTAAAAAAGTTAATATTGTTATTTTGTTTCTTATACTTTTGTAAAATGCAATCAAAAAGTAGGTACAGAGATTTTAGTACGTTTATCAAAGAAAAATTTAATGGTAGAGTACAGAAAGTTTCCATAGATGCTGGTTTTACTTGTCCTAACAAAGATGGAACTAAAGGCAAGGGGGGATGTACTTATTGTAACAATAATACTTTTAATCCTGATTATTGCAAGCCAATTAAACCTATATCTGTACAGATAAATGAGGGTATAGAATTCTTTTCTAAAAAATACAAGACACAAAAGTATTTAGCTTATTTCCAGGCTTTTACAAATACGTATGCACCTTTAAAAGATTTGAAGCCTATGTATGAGGAAGCATTGTCTCATAAAGACGTAATAGGCCTTGTAATTGCTACGCGACCTGATTCAATTAAAGATGATGTATTAGATTATCTTCAATATTTAGCTAAAAACGGAAATTTTATTAAACTTGAATTTGGTTTAGAATCTACAAATAACAAGACTTTACAGGCTATTAATAGATGCCAAACACATGAAGAAGCTGTTGATGCTTTTTCTAGAGCAAAGGGTAGGGGTTTACACCTTGGAGCTCATTTAATTTTAGGCCTTCCAGGAGAAAACAAGGAGGATATGTTAGAGCACGCTAGAAAGGTGTCTCAGCTTGCTGTAAATACATTAAAAATACATCATCTTCAAATTGTGAAGCACACTATGATGGCTTATCAATTTAAGAATACGCCTGAGATGTTTACTTTTATGGCGCTTGATGAATATATAGACTTAGTTGTAGATTTTATTGAGCTTCTTCATCCAGATATTATTCTTGAAAGATTTTTTAGTGAATCACCAGCTAGAATGCTTATTCATCCAAAATATGGACTTAAAAATTTTGAAGTAAAGCATCTGATCATCAAAAGACTTGAAGAAAGAGATGCTTGGCAAGGGCGACTATATAAAGAAGTTACGGTTGCTTAACTAACAGGTTTACCTTTAGCTTCTGTCTCCTCCTCTAAATCAATATTATATTTTTCTACTAAATACTTTTTTATCTCTTCTTTTAAGGTAAAATCTATCCCTTTCTCTTGCATTTCTTCCCTCCAATCATAAAATTCATCATAGATTTCTTCTACTCCATTTTTAGTGTTTACAAATAAAGAAATATCAATTCCTGAATTATTACTCTCTACAAACTCTCCTTCTATATCTACATACTCATCTGTTTCTGTGTTATCATATGTATAACTACTAAAAATACTCTCTGAATCACTATTTCTATTCGCAACAAGATATTTTTCATTAAACTCACTTTCTAACTCAAAAGATTTGAATTCCCATTCACCAGATTCGTGTGAAATTGCTCTTGTAAAGAACACTTCCCATCCTAAACTCTCCCTCTCGGTCAATTCTTTTGATTCAGATTCTTCAATTACCGATACATTTATCTCCTTTTCAGTACCATCTTCTAGAACAATTGTATCAATTAAACTAGTAGGCCCGTGTTCGTGCCAATCACTGTCATAATCATAAAAATTTGAGGAAATTGCATCCGACCAACTATCATGCCCATCTAAAAAAATATCTATCAAATCATCTATTGATACACCACCTCCAACATCTTCTATAATACCCGTACCATATTTATGTTTTATTTTATATTTCATAGCTCCTGATTCTAATTCAGTATCAGTATTACTTTCAGGTTTACTTTTAGCGCTAACACCTTTACCGAAATTAAATATCTCTGAAAACTTCTCAAAATAAGATCTAACATTTTCTTTTAACTCATCACTTGCTAATTCTTCTTCAGATGAATATGGAATTTCTATGTTCATAGTTATGATAGAAGGATTTCTCTTGCCAGGTGCAGCTTTTAAAACATGCCCATCACCAATATCTTTACCATTTAAGCCCTTATCATTAAGAATACGCATAATTTCTTCAGGATCTGTTTTTACTGATCTAAATGATAATACTACAGCTTTCTTTTGTACATGGAAATTAATAGAATAACCATCTTTTAAATCAATTCCTGCATAAGGCTTATTCTTTGGTAGTTTAAGAGAAGGGAATTTTTCTTTCATAAAGTCTCTAAAAGATTGAATGTTATTAACATTCTCTTTCGTACCTACTTCTACTTCTGCAGATGCTTCTTCTTTTACTTCTTCAATAGGTTCTTCTCTAAAAGTTTCAACCTCTTCATAATCTCTAACAGACCATATCCATTCTCCTTCACAGTATAATAATACTTTTTTTTGTATACAGTTATATTCTCCATGTTTCTTAAATAATTCTTCTGCATCACCTCCATTTATTTCGTTCATGTATATTTTATCTTCTTCTTCTTCAGCTAAAATCTCTTTTTCACCTATAATATTAGCTCCAGCTTTTTTATCTTTCCAATCATATTTGCCTTTTTCTTTAAGATTATCATATATTCCCTTAGCGAGATCATTTTTACTTATTTCAAGTACTTGTACCTCTCCTTCAAACAAACGCTCTACCCAATCTGCTAAATATTCAGTACAGAGATCTCTATCAAAATCAGGTTTTTCCCATTTAATAGTTGTTTCTTTATTTTCCTCCATAATCTCATTTTCTTTATCCACAACTTCTTTATCTAACTCTTTTATGTCTTTGTTTATATTGTCAGTATCATTATCTCTGTTGTTTAATTTCAACATTTCAACTAGCAGTTCTATAAATTCTGTTTTGTCAGATTTTATAATTACCTCGCTTTCGATATCTCGTTCTTCTACTAATGCCTTGTGTAATTCATCTTTATTAGCATGTAGTATTACAAATCCTTCAAGACTATTGATTTTTAAACCATAAACCTCATCCATTCCGTAACTTAGTTCCTCATAATTTGTACAGTCACCAAATATTTCAGATGCTCTTTCAAATGAAAGGATACCGTTGTTAGTATCGTTATATTCAAACTTGTGAGATTGATATGTATTTTTTAGTTCTGTAAAAGCGTCTGTTAAATCTTTGTCTTTATATTTCTCACAGTCTTTTAGATTAATTTCTAATCCATCAGGTGTTGTTATAGTGCCATCTATAGTTCTTTGTTTGTCGTCATTGTATTTCCCATAAAAAATAAATCCCTTTGATGAAGTATATTTACTATTTTTTATCTCATTTATTTCATTATTGTTTTCATCAAAATCTACCATTGTCATTTTAACCCATTCACCCTCATGCCAATCACTAGTAAATTTAGCTCCATCAGACCAACTATAAGTACCCACTCCATCCTTCTTTCCATTTTCCCAATCTCCTTGCCATGAATTTCCGCTTGGCCACTTATAAATTCCCTGACCATGTTGTTCTCCCTTTTGATATTCTCCTTCATACTTCCTTCCATCAGGCCAAACATAGATTCCTTTACCGTGTTTTTTATTTTTTTTAAATTCCCCTTCATATACTTCGCCATCTAAGAAATCCATTTTAGCGTATCCATCAGCAAGACCGTCTTTAAAATCTCCTGTTATTACAGGGCCATCA
>Ga0160423_10000053_pt1 | contig 72804 bp, 91 predicted proteins | sample CRUFie14St8metaG_FD_108191 | JGI IMG/M metagenome (GOLD analysis project Ga0160423, IMG submission 108191) | Marine microbial communities from the Costa Rica Dome - CRUD Field 142mm St8 metaG | ecosystem: Environmental > Aquatic > Marine > Oceanic > Photic zone | place: Costa Rica: the Eastern...
AAGTCGAGTCCACGTCAAAAGTCGAAAATCGCGTCGTGCGCGCTTGCGCGCGCGCGGAGACGATTTTGTCTGTCATCGGGAGGATTAGGGTCCTCCCTCGAAGGCATGTCTGCCTGTTCCCGTATGACGGTGTTTAGCCGTCGGTTAGTTGTTCCTTGAGTTCGTCGAGCGGGTCCTCGTGGTAGTTCTTCGTCCGCTTGCTCTTGACCTTCCCGGTCGAAGAGACTGCTTCCGTCACACCTTCCGCGAGGTCTTCGCAGACTGAGCCTTTGACTCCGGTATCAGGACCGGAGTCGAACTCTGTCACACCATCGTCCCAGATGATGATTCGCACGACCTTCTTGTTCTTGCCCTTGGTTTTCTTGCCCATTACTGGTCCACCTCGTACTCAATGACGGTGTAGCCCATTTGGACGTCTTGACCGGCGGCATTCTTCTTGGAACCCTTGGCGCGCTTCTTGGCGCGCCGAGTGAGGCGACGGATTCGCCCCTTCTTCTTGGCCTTCTTGGCGTTCTTCCGCAGTTGTTCCTCGGTGATGAGGTCATTGACCTCACCGTTGAGGTAGCCGATGAACTCTTCTTGGGAGAGGTAGTGCCCTTGTGGGAGCATCCCCTCTTCAATCATCTTCTGTTCAAGCGCGTGACGGCATTCATACCAGTCACCCACGAACCTGAAGGTTCCGTTCACCGTATCGACCTGCAGGCCGAACTGTCGCCCATTGGCGGTGACTTTGATGTCACACTTCTTGTCTTGGGCGTTGCCGTGACCTGAAACGGTTAGTCCGTTCAGGCTCTTGGCCTCTTCGACGCTTCTCGCGCCGAACTTTGTTTGCAGGGCCTTGACGACCCATTCGCGCTTCTCAAGTGTCAGCGCGGTTTGAGTGGAGCGTACTGTGCTCACGTGTGCCGCATCTTGTCGGCAAAAAGAAAATGCCGGGAAGTAGTCCCGGCGGCTTCCACTATTCCGTAGTGGGATGTTTAACAGTCGCAGCCATCGCAGCGACCGCATTTGATGCAACATGTTCCTTCGTTCATGTTTTTCGGGTGACTCGTCTCCTCAGATGGGAGTCGTAGTCGTTCGAGCGTCGAGCACCTCAGCGCTTGTTGCGCTTTGGCTTGTCGCGGTGGCTCCTCGCACCTGCCTTGCGGCGGTGTGCGGGGGCCTTGCGGCTCTTCTTCTCACTGTGCTTGGGCACGCGCTCCTTCGGTTCTTCGGTGAACGGGAGTGTAAAATGCCCGCTGTCGAAGATGGTGTTATCGTTGATTTCACCCTCGAAGAACTTCTTCATGGCCTGAAGAACCGGCCGAGGCGAGGAATCAGATTCCGCGCTCAGGTAGTCTTCAAGGTTGAGGTAGTCGTAGCGCATCTGCTGGTGCCAGATGACTTCCACGTCCTTTCCGGGGACGTTGTTGTCCTTGGCCCATGCCAGCACTTCTTCCGTCGTCACTTCGAGGTCCATCATTTCCATGCGGACGCTCTCACGCGCAGCCTTGTTGAGCCGAGGGCTCGGCTTGCGGCGTTGCGACACTGGTCGCGTGACGAAGTCGTAGATGACCTGCTGCTGCTCAGGGGAGTGGAACTCGGCGGTTTTCACCGAGGGCCACCACCCGATGCGGCGGACGGACGGGATTCCCGCCCACGCCGCTCCGAGTCGCTTTCGGACCCGCCCTCCGAACAGGTGAACCCTCGCGGGGTCCACTGCTGCGAAGCGCGGGCGTCGGTCGGGCTTTCCCCTTTGAGAGTACTCCGCCTTGTCGTTTTCGTCGACAAGGTAGAACCTCTTGGGGATTTCCCGCAGGCTTCCGTGGTCGAGAAGCACCTTGGCGAGGCCATTGCTGACCCACTGCACGCGGTTCATGTACGACGCGCCTTTCCCCTTCCATGGGGTCGGGACAAACGTCCACACCGCGAGCCCGCCTTCGGGGGCTTTCTTCACGAACCAGTAGGATTGAAGTTCGCTTCGTTCCTTCCGGGCCTGCTCCTTGTTCCAGTTGTTCTCTCGGTAGAGTTCACTGGCCATCTCGTAGTTGTGGTAGAAGCGCCGGCGCTGTCCGGTGAACGACCACACCATCATTGAGGGTGGTTCGTTTCCGTCTCGCAGCGCGCGGTCACGTGCTTGCACGAATTCGTTGTAGTGGTTGACGTGGAAGGTTGGGGTGTCCGGGTGAGTCCGGACTCCGTCTTCCATCACGTCTTGCCTCGTGCTGTAGTGTGAGAGCCACTCACGGATGGCAGCGTCCTGTGCGACCATCGGCATTGCGCCGAAGGCTGCGTCGAACGTGCTCGCATCCATGTTTCCGTGCTTGTCGGCGAGGAATCGAAGGACGTTGGTCCACCGTGCTTGCGCCTCGGTTTTCTTGTCCTTGAACTCTCGCATGAGCCGGTTGTGCTCTTGGTTGTTGTAGAGGTCGTAGCCGACGTTGGACTGAATGATGTTCCAGCCCATCGCCTTGACGTTGTCTTCGATGTCCCACGCGGTCAGCGGGGTCATCTCGGTAGCGTCAATGGTGGCCTTCCCCATGGCGCCCATCTCGTTGAGGGCACGCAAGACGTCCATCTGGTAGTTGGCGTCGTTGCTCCACGGGGAGTGATGAATGGTGTTCCAGACGTCTTCCCACGTCAGGACGCCGCCGGCCAGCATGTCGCGCATGACGCACGCACGCTGGTTCGGAGCGACGATGATGTGGGCGACATGGCGCTGCTCACGCGGTGCCTTGCCGTTGATGCCCCTCGACTTGCGGCGCTTGGTGCGCTGCTGCGTCGTCTTCTCCGACCCCTTGGAGGGTTCGGGTTCCGACGCGGTCGGTGGGGCACAGTAGCGCCCGTTAAGGCGCCACCGTCCGTTTTCGTCCATCTTTGGTGTGTCCTCCACACCCTTGCTCTGCCCATTTTCCATCCCGTTCGGGATGTCCTCGACCGGGCCGGCCGAGAGGTCCTGTTGTAGGTCCTTCATTGGTTTTCACCGTATGACTCATTTCGATGATGAGTCTCTCTTCTTGCGCCGACGTCTTGGGACGTAGGCTGAAGAGTCGTGTGCGTTCACAGTTTGAGTCAGGGTTGTACCCCGATTTTTGGGTTTGCGACGCTTAGTCACGGGTGGAAGGACGGGGGTACTAAGCCCCGCCCTCCCGGGTGTCGGACCCCGGTTCGCTTGTCCGAATCAGCCCGAGGAAGGGCTGATGGTTCAAACAAGGTGTCTCGGGATTCCTCGCCACCCAGCGGGTGCTGGCCCGCTGAAGTGAACCTCCCCTCGTCTTCGCCTACGCACCGGTGGACATTGGTCCAACGAGTGAGGGGAGGTAGCCGTAATACGGCACCGGTGCGTTGCAGACGTGTGCTCTCAGACCTTTGCGAAGGTCGTGAGGCCGATGATACGTCCCTCGTCGTCACGGACGAGGACGTTCGGGCAGTAAAGGTCGTCGCGCTCGGGCGCGCCAGCGGCGGTGAGCCGCGACACGATGTATGCGACGCCTTCCTGCTTGGGCGGAAGGTCATAGACTTCCCCCATTTGCACTTGGTAGACTGGGACCCCATTCAGGGTCTCCACCTGCGCCTGCTTCTTTTCGCACCGTGCGACGGTGCCTGAAGCGGGGTAGGTTTCGAGGACGTTCCCGTCCTCGTCCAATGTATGCACGGGATGTGGGGTGAGATTCACCACCTTCGCCGTGATGTGCTGGATGTTTTTATCCACGAATACCCTTCAGCCGTCGCTTCCGGGTGGTGTGGGGAGTAGTCCCCACACAACGCAGTGCTGTACATCGAGAGCCGCACACTGCGTTTCTGGGCCAGCCTTTCAACTGGCCCCACGAATACCCTTCAGGCCGAAGCCTTCCGGGTGGCGTAGGAAATCAATGGCCCCTACGCTGGCCGCGCGCTTATCAGAGCCAGCCTTTCAACTGGCCCCACGTATGACCAACAGTCCTTTGCCGCCCTGTTGGCGACGGCATAGGGTCGTTCGACCTACATCGACTCAATGTGCTATCTGAAATCTTCAAGCACAAAAAGAAAATGCTGGCCTCGGTTGAGACCATCGGTCGTTGGCCTTTCGGCCTTTGACGTGTGGCTTTCCCCGCCGGGGGACGAATCCCCCTTTGGGTCAAGCCGCTTACCACGCCCGGTTATTCCTCGTTGCGACAGAGGAGTGGTTGGGCGCAACCAACATCCCTCCGCTCTCCTTTCGGGGAGCATGAGTAGATAGGTATTGACGGATGAGGGTCCTTCTCTCCCTCCGTTGTTTATACGGTCGGGAAAGTAGTACCACTCTTACAGTTCCACCACTTCTCCGTATCATTCACCCGTCGGTGTCCGATTACGGTTCGTTGGTGGGCCTCTGAGCGGTGTTGTCGCCGTTGATGCTATCTCAGGTTTCAACACGTGCTCAAATTTGGCGTCTTTCGAGATGAGGCTCAGACTTGCCGCGTCTTCTCTCGAAAGTGAATGGATTGATTCCCGAGCCACCGTCCATTCAATGCGGTGACTCTCGATTTTCATAGGGCCTGCGCACGGGGAAGCGTTTCTCGCCTCCGGTACGACAGGGAATATCCCCTCAAACGGGTGGGCCTGCTGGTCTTGTAGCCAACGGCAGGCCCGTTCAAGACTCCGCACGAGCGGCGTCAGGTCCTTGGTCGCTATGTTCCCGGGAAAGAATCCCTTCGTCGCTATACACAAGGCTTGGATAGCGCGCAAACGGGTGGAGGGGGGCATTAGAAGCCATTGAATAGCCGCCCCGGGGCATTAGAAGCCATTGAATAGCCGCCCCTCTCCATTGTATATACGCGCGGGAAAGTGGTATCACCCACGCATTACGTTTGCCCCGAACTCCTCAATGGGATTCCGAGACGGTTTCTTCGTCTTCAGGTGAAAAGGATGGCGCAACTGCTGCACTTGATGACTTGCGTTCGCTCGTTGTACGGCACGTGCCGTTCATCGACGAGGTAGACTCGGCTACGCTCCAAGTGCAAAGAACCACGCGATGGGTCGCACCCGTCGGGGCACTTTCCGTTTCCGCGTGTCCGAACGGTGAACATTTTCCACACGGGGTGTCCCGTGATGTGGCTGTTTCCGTAATCCTCGCATGCATCCAATTTCTGATACGACGTTTTGGTTTCTGACATTCGTCATTCCTCCGGGTGACCCGATTCCTCACGGGATTCGGGTCGGTTTGCTTCGACTCAAGCGGTCAGTCCGTTGTCTTCGCCTTGCTTTTGCTGGAATTCCCACACGTGGAGGCACTCATGACCTCCAAGGAATCCTCCGGCTTCGCGAGCCGGTCCGATGAACTCGGCAGCACAGACTTTGCAGAAGACATGCACGATGGGCTCGTTGATGTAGGTCCCGTTCGGCGTGACTCGCCGTTCGATGACCTGTCCCACATGCTTCTTTCGGAAAGAGTCCCATGGACCCTTCTTCTTCTTCTCGCTCTTTTCTTCGTCGTTGCTCATGTTTTCACGTCCGGTTGATTGGCTCGGTCAGGGCGCCGGTGAATCGGGTGTTGTATGACTCGATTCCGTAGACGTCCCAGCAGATTTCTCCGCATCGGGGGCATGGTTCCGAATCGTCGTGGGAGAGTGCTCCTCCACCCAGCATAAACGGTTCCCAGATGCCTCCGATGTAGCCGCAACGGCCTTCATGGCCGAAGCAGACGCTCAACATGTGTTTTTCCTTGGTTTCTTCGTTTTCCATAACAAAATCTCCGTGTGAGGTGTTTCACGCCTCGATGTATTCCTTGTATTCCCAGCCGCAGTTTCCGCAGGTGCACGGACAGGCGCACGTTTCGGTCACGGTGCAGCAGAACTCTTTGTTGTAGTCCCTGCACACGCACCCATAAGCGCACTTGCATATCTGTGCCTTTGGCGGCCAGCAGCCTTCTTTTTCAAGGTGGATTTTGAGTTCAGACATCTGTCTCAACCTCTTCGTTTTTGGAGGACACGTCCTCCTTATTGTCGTTTTCTGACACGTGTGACTCGATTCCTCATGGGACTCGTAGTCGGTGTGGTTTGACCACTTCAGATGAGTCCTGCGGCTTCCAGCGCTTCGCTCCAGCCTTCGGGCAGTTTCGCCCAGCGCAGGTTCCTCGCCTCGCTCAGGTCCGCCATGTACAGGTCCGCATTGCTCAGGTCCGCATTTTTCATGTTCGCCCAGCGCAGTTTCGCCCAGCGCAGGTCCGCGTGGGGCAGGTCCGCCCTGTACAGGTCTGGGCGGTACATTTCCATAACCTCGTCCCATTTGTACAGGCTCTTCTCATCCGTGGTCGTGTTTTCGGAGGCCACGTCCTCCTTGTTGTCGTTTTCTGACACGGGTGCACCGGATTCCTCATGGGATTCCGGCACGGTTTGGTTCAACACGTTCAGTCCGTGACGGGCACGAGACGGTAGTCTTCGTCGAGAGTGGCAGGCACGTAGTCCTGCCGAGCCTCGTACCCACACTTGATGTCAGGTAGGGTTCGAGACCAGTAGCCTCCGTGGGGGTGGTTCGCCACCTTCGTCCACTTTTCGTGACTGAAGCAGACGAAGCCGCCAGATGTCAACCAGAACTTCGGGTTCACGAATTTTGGTCGCGCCATCTCGAAGATTTTTGTAAGGTGGTTGGCGACGCGCTTGCGAACTTCGGGGAGCGTCTCTCCGGGTTCCCCCCGGAAGACAAATTCCCCTACAGGTGCAAGAATCGTCAAAATCCAAACTCCAATCATGTATTCTGTCGTGTTGTTGTTCGTCATGTTTTCCATGATTCTCTCCGGGTGATTTGCGCCCTCAAATGGGGTTCAAATCGGGTGTGTTCGGCACTCACTTGTTTCGGTGTTCTTCGCACTTGTCTGAACGGGGCAGGTACAATGGACGGTTCCATGTGTACGATACTCCGCAAACTTTGCAAGAACCCGCTTCAATGATATGTGTTGGTCCGGGCATACGGGTGACCGCCAGAGGACCCTCAGTTTTCCCGGGTCGTGTGCGGTCGTTTTCTGTCGGGTATGTTTTACTCCTCCCGACATGGCGTTCGTTTTTTCGTTTCATGAGGTGTTTTCGCTTCACTGCGCCACTTCGAACTTTTCCAGCATCTCCCTGATGCGAGATGCGAGGCCTGCTTCCTTCTTCTCGAAGATGCGCGTCTCGATTTCCGCCACGAAGGGGTTTCCTTCCATGAGGGTGATGAGGTCGCGCGTTGCGAAGGTGCCGTCGGCGTGGCGCCAGATTCCTCTGGCGTCCTGCTCGACGTCGCCGCTCTCTTCGAGGCGTCGCTGGCCGTAGTTGATGGCCCAGCGGTCAGCCTCGGCTCTCTCTCGCAGTTGGCTCAGGAAGTGGTCGTAGCACGTTTGGTCTACGACTTCATGAGGCTCATAGGGCGTTTCCCTAAAGGTTCCGGATTCCCCGAACCATTCGAAAGTCAAGGGGCCGCTTCTCCGCTGACCGCGGAAAGCGCGCCTGTGCCTGACTTCCATTTCCTCAAGTTCTTCTTGTGGAACGGGGCAAAGCCCCTGTTCTTGCCAGCGTTGTTCAAACGCGGCGTGGCATCGTTCGTTGATGAGTCGCTTCAAGCGAAATCGTTGTTTTCTTTTCTCGTTCATGATGAACTCCGGATGACCGGATTCTACCGGTCTGGTGCACAAAAAGAAAAAGGCGAGTCGTGAGACCCGCCGTAGGCATCGCCTCTTTTTCTTCTTGAAATACGGTTGAAGGTTGTTTTTCGCTCTGACTTCCTCATGCACCGCCCCGTCTCAGAGGTTTGAATGGTGCATGCACGAAAGGCTCTCCGTAAGGAGGTAGCCGGCGTTCTGTTCAGGACAGGTGTCCTGCTTTCGTATAACTCGCGGGGCTGTGGCATCGCGGTTGATTTCCCGCGAGCCTGCGCTTCTAATTTTGCCCCCTCTCAACCTTCATAGTTGTGAGCGCGTATCGTTTTTTGCGACGCCATGGACTACTGCTACGGCACTTCCCATGAAGGGTACATGCTATGCATCGTCCGAAGTTTCGTCTTCCGGCGCCGACTTTGGTCGTGTGAGGGTCTCCCCTCCATTGTATTTACGCTCCGCAGGGTGGTATCACCCGTGCTGAAGCCCTATTACGTGTGGGAGGGGGAATCACGTGCTTCCCTCCCTCCATTGTACATACGCGCGGTGAGGTGATACCTCTTGCGCTGAAAAAGGTGGACAAGCGGCTGATACCGGGCCAAACACCCTGAGCCCACCCGAGGGAACCGCTTGCCCAGAGGTCCCCCGGGCAGACGGCTTAATTCTTCATCAGTGATAAAGGGTGGGACGGCACGGATTGGAAAGGGGAGTGAAACCCTAAGCCCCAGCGTACCGCCCCGGTGTTCCGGGGCTCAGTCCCTCATTGGGACCGAGGTATTTCGTCCTTCGGGTCGTTGATTGTGACCCATCCTTGGCGAACGACCTGCGTCTTTGGCTGAGAGTCTTTCATAGCCCAAAACGAAGTGGTGAGGTTGGAACCCACCAAGCGTTCCGTTCTCAGTCGGCGGAACTGTGGGCGACGGCGAAGGAGGTTCGCAAGGCCATGCGTGGTGATGCCGTCCTTTGTGTTGCTGTTAATCCAATCCTTGATGGTATGGAAGGTGAGTTCCTGAACGTCTTCCTTCTCCGCGTAAATGCGGAAACACTTCTCAATGTGTTCAACGGCTCGGCTGTAGCGAGTCATTCTTCCACCTTCCCTACTTCGTATGCGTTCAGAAGACGCATGATGAACTCCCAGTTCGCTTCACGAGGGAGTTTCAAGCGCATAATTCGCTCAAGGTCATACCGTCGGATTCGGGTTGAGGTCATCACCTCATTGGCTCCCATGTGAACTTGCATCGAACTCATCGGTATAAGCCTGACGAGCCTTCAGGAATCCTGCATCGAGGATTTTAAGACCACGACGTAAAACCGGAAGTCAGGGAAGCACCATGGAAACCTTCACCTATTACCTGAGCATTGAAATCGAAGCCATGAACGAAGACTCCGCCGAGAACAAGTTGGAGGGTTTTCTCAAGGGTTTGGACCTGAAGAAAAATCAGCACCTCACCCTTATGTCCCTCGAAGTCGGTGACGGAGAGGAGAACACCGAAGCCCCCGGAGACGACCAAGAGGAACCCGCGAAGAAATCCAAGAGCCGACCAACAATTTCTCTCCCAAAGGGGAAGGGTTCGGCCAAGTGGGAAGACGACTTCGATGACGCAGATTGGGACGAACTGGATGAAGAGCCCAAGCCAAAGAAGGTCAAGGCGGAGTCCCTCGCTCTTGAAGACGACGATGAAGATTGGTGGGCTGACGACGAGGACGACGAGGACGACGACGACGACGACGGCCTACATCAACCCGAAGACGACGAGGACGACGACATCGCCTCCATCATGAAGGGCTACTGATGCGGCGCTCAATCCCTCTTCGAGTCATTGGCTACCTGATGTTGCTCCAAGGAGTCCTTGAGTTCTATGTGGACGGTTCATCCCCCCGCTCCGTTCTCATTTTCGCCGTAGGCCTGTGGCTTCTTTCCCGGGCGTCGGTGCCCTTAACCGGCGAGGACCCTTCCCCGGTTCATGGACCGGCACTACCTGCAGGCGTCTCACCGCGTAATGGATGGAGATGAAGTCGCTTCGCTTCTTGCCTCGCAAGGCATCGAGATGAACCAGTTGCCTGCAATCTTCCTCGGCGACCCGGGTCTTCGAAACGAAGGAATCGTCGTCGCTGAAGGCGATGTTCTCGAAATCACTCGCTACGCGACGGAAAAGTTCCCGGGCGGAACCCTTTATCGCCGTGTCGTCAAGGGTTGGTGATGTGAAGTTGGAACTATGGACGGATGGCTCCTGCTTCAAGGACGACCCGACTGACTCCATCGGTCCCGCGGGCTCTGGAATCGTGTGCGTTGACGTCGATAGCGGCAAGATTCAGTTTCTCCTTGGAGAATACATCGGCATTGAATCCAACAACTACGCGGAGTTCCGCGCAATCGAAATCGGGCTTGACGAAGTGTCTCGGCGCTATGAAGTGGACGAATCTTTCGACATTGAGGTCGTTTCGGATTCGAAAATGGCCGTGAACGTCCTTTCCGGCAACTGGAGCACGAACCTCCCTGAGTACCGAGAAATCACTGCCCGGATTCAGGAACTTGAGGAAGAACTTGGCGTCGTCATACAGTATTCGTGGGTCAAGGCACATGTAGGCGTTCACTTCAATGAACTGGCGGACTACCTCGCCTACAATTCGGCACGGGGGGACTGACGTGGTTATCGGAGAACCGGAAGAAGTCTTGGAGGAGGAAGACCTTTCCGTCACAGGCTTCTTTTGGTTTGTTCCCTACGATGAAATCCGGCATATGGAGCGTGGTGAGGTCACCTACGACTTCGACTTCCCCTCGCCGCGATTCGTCCCTTCAACGATGCAATCAGCACGCCGTTGGTTCACAACCTCTCCTGAAGCGGCAGGTCTCCGGACACGTGCCGACCACATGGTCGTGGTCAAGGTGTCGAACATCCCGTTCGACCCGGAGAGGTTCGATGAAGAGAAGGCGGAGGATTGGCTTTCAGCAGACATCCGACATACGGGCGAAGAGACAGAACTGGCTGGCTACGTCGTCGAACCATTCCAAGCCACGCTCAAAGTCACGATGAAGAACCTCTCATTCTTCAAAGAGACGAAGGAATGGGCGGCTGTTGAGGTGGGAATCCTTTCCCCGGAAGAAATCCGTAGCATGGCGAAGGTCAAGGTCACTGAAGAGCAAATCTACGCGAGCGACGAGATGTCCTCTCCTGTCGTTGGTGGCGTCGAAGACCTTCGAATGGGAACCTATGCAAAGGACACCCCTTGTGGAACGTGTGGCCTCACTTGGAACGAGGACTTCTTGAAATCGTGCCCCGGGCACTTCGGCTACATTTCTCTTGAGGTTCCGGTCCCGAATTGGTTCTATCTTGGTGGCTCGAAGAATCCTTCTCAGCAATCTCCGCTCCTTTACGCTCTCAACCACACTTGCATGCACTGCCAGCGAATCCTGCTGCCTGACTCCAAGGTTGAATTGTTGGAGCGATATGTGTTCAACGTGCGTAGCATGAACCTTCTGAATACGGCAGGTTATGACCTCGTTCGCGCCGAGGTTCGAACCTTGATGGACGAGCACCACGGGGTCAAGAGCAGTGATTCCCGACCGAAGGAGTACGTCTGCCCCCACTGTGAGAAAGTCTCGCCGCAGGTGTCGTTCGCCCTCTCCGCTTTCAGTCGCTACAAGCACGTGTTCTACCCAACGAACCGTGAATACGACGACGAGAGCGATGATGTCGTCACCTACCCCTACGAGGACGTATTCCGCAGGCTCGAAGACATCCCCGAAAGGGATTCGGCCGCACTCGGGTTCAGCGAGGGCTCGGTTCCTTCTCACATGTTCTTCACGGACTTGCCCGTTGCACCCGTGGTCACCCGTCCGCCTGCAACGACCCCTTCAGGTGCGTATGCTCCGAGTGACCTATCCGAGTTGTATGTGGCGGTCTTGCAGGTCAACAACAACATTCGTCGCCGTCGAACTGAACTCCGCGAGGACAAGGCGAAGAGGAATGCGATGTCACGTAGCCTGTTCAAAGCAGTGGCTCAGTTGATGACGGGTCAATCAAGTGGAATTGGCTCCGGAGGGATGAAAATAGGCATGGCCGCCAATGGGGCCATGACTCCTCGCAATCTTCGCGGGGTGTACGACCGCATCAAAGGTGTGGGCAAACAGAAGAACGAGATGAGGAGGAACGTGCAATCGAAAGTCGACGAGCACGTGGCTTATTCGGTAATCACCCCCGACCCCGCGCTTCAGATTGACGAAATCGGTGTTCCATACCCTGTGTGCTTCGAATTGACGCGCCGCATCGAAGTCACCGAAGAGAACTATGACGAGATGCTCTCCTACGTGATGAACGGGGACCAAGAAGCGATTCCGAAGGGGAAGAAAACGAAGGACTTCGACTTAAGCCGCTACCCCGGTGCGAAGCGTGTGATTCGCGGCAACGGAACGGTGTCTTCACTACTGGAGCCAGCACGAGATTTCGGAGAGTCAGAACTCGATTTCGCCCTACGCCAAGCGAACTTCTTGGACCGGAAGTCAAACCTTCTGGTTGGGGACATCGTGGAGCGTCACCTTATCCCCGGCGACGTTGTTCTCTTCACACGTGCACCTGCCCTTCACCGTCAGAACCTCATGGCTTTCCGTGTCGTCCCGGTCAAGACCCGGAGCCTTTCATTCAACCCCTCAGTCTGCATTCCGTTCAATGCGGACTTTGACGGGGACGCCATGAGGATGTACGTTCTCCAGTCTGAGGAAGCAATCGAAGAGGCGCTCGAAACGATGCGCGTCGAGACACAGATGCTTCACTCTCGCTACGGCCGAACCTTCCTCACGTTCGACCAAGATGAAATCAGCGGCGGCTACCTCTTGACGTTCAAGAACGAGCCCGAAGCCGGGACACATCCGGAGAAACGGAGCGGATGGGGCTTTGACGACGACGGCTACCCGATTCTCAGTAAGGCACGTGTCCTGAACATCCTTCAGGCCGCCTTCTCTCGTGACGAAGAAGGTTCACTCACCTACAGAACACGTTTCCCTCCGCCCATCACCAGCGGCCGATTCAAGGGGTGCTACCGTGGCCGTGACATCATCTCGATGTTCCTTCCACCGGGAATCAACGCACGCTATGAGAACCGAACCGGACAAGAAATCGTCATTCGGAATAGCGTCATTGGACCGGGTGCCCTTGACGACAGGTTCTTCGGAACTAAGGCTGGTCTTCTTGCACCTGCTTTCATCTATCGCTACGGGTGGGAGGAAGGTCACCGCCTTCTTGCCGAGGTCACGAATGAAATGTCTCGTGTCGTCTTCTCAGCACACGTTGAGTACGGCTTCTCCCTCGGAATCGCTGACATCTCCTTCATTCGACCCGAGTCAAAGTCGGACAAGGAATACTTCGACTTGGCGGAGAAGGGCTTCAAGAATCAAGTGGACGAGAACGGACGGCCTATTCGGAGTCTGAGCCCTTACGTCTTCATTGACGACGCTATGGATATGGTGGAGAGCATCATTCACGACATTGACCTGAAGTTCGAGGCGCGCAACATCGAGGCAATCAAGGACATCGACATTTCTTTCCTGAACTACGTGAACGAAAAGGGAGAGGAAAAGACCTTTGAGACGTTGAGCATCAACATGAAGGAGTTCGTTAAGGACCCAATTTTCGCGAAAGAAAACGTAGTCCGTGCAATCACCAATGCGTTCAATGATTGGGTCATCGCCTTCATCAAAGCGAACCAAAAACCGACGGACGCTATGAACATCACATTGAACTCCGGTGGTCGCGGGAACCCGCTCCAACTCCGGCAGATGATTGGCTCGCTCGGGCAGCATCAATTGAACGGGCCGGGTCGTCCGAAGCACGGTTATAGCGCGAGGAAGGTCCTTTCCTGTTCACGGGACGACATGAACCCACGCGACCGTGGCTTCATCCGCACCTCCTACGCGAGAGGTCACGACCCCGATGGGTATTGGTTCGCCTCCACGGCCGGTATTCGTTCAACGATGGAATCTTCTCAGGGCGGAATCGCAAAGTCCGGCTACATGGAGCACAAGATGAAGCGGAACCTTGAGCACCTCATGGTGGACGACAAGCGTCGGGTCATTGACCTTCGGTCAGGGACAATCGTTTCTCTTTCAGTCGGAGGAGACAATCTGCATGCGTTCCACCCACGCGGACCCGACAACAGCGACGGCCTCGATTTCGAAATCCAACCACTTCTCCTTGATTTTGAATGCAAACACGGGTTGAGCCTCTATGACTCGTGTGCCGAGTGCAGCAGCGGCACCCCTAACCTCCTCCCACGTGCCATCCTACCGGACAACATCAAGGCTCAAGTCGAAAAGGCAGTTGAGGGGAGAGAACTTGACGAAGAATCGAAGAAGGGCTTCCGTGATTCGTTGCGTTCCTATTACAACACGTGTCTGATTCAAATTGGCGAAATGATTGGTTCCACAGGTGCGGCAAACCTCGGCGAACCGGCTACTCAGGCGGGACTTCGTGCGTTCCACGGTGGCGGTCAAGGAACGGTTCCGACCGTGGACAGGCTTGTGCAGGTGTTAGAACTCGTGAAAAAGAAGCAAGAGCAACCGCAAACGACGCTTCTCCTCAAAGATGACTACAACACCCGAGAGAACGCCGAGCGGCTTGCTTCTTTCTGCACGACCGTGAACTTCGAAGAGGTCATGGAGAAGGTCGAATACAACCCCGAGGAGTTCGAAATCGAAATCACCCTGAACATCGAAAGGCTGGAACTCTTCGAAATTGATGACGAATGGGCGCGTCATACGCTCAAGAAGGTGTTCGAATCCGACGGCACTCGGAAGGTGACCTTCTTTGAAAGCCCAATCGCGAAGGTCCGATGCCGAGAAGACGCACGTGACCTCCTCATCGCCCGACATATGCTCGGGAACATCCCGCTTTCGGGAATCAATGACTCCCAACTTGCCTTCGTTTATGACGACGGAGAGGGGCAATACGGAGTGAGCATTCGTGGACCAATCAAAGGCAGCGATGCGGTGAATATCCCGAAGTTCTGGCAAGACATCGTGGACTTCATGAGTGAATACGTGGACCTCTCCAAGACCAAGTTCACCGACTCATGGATGGTTTACAACATTTACGGACTCGAAGCATCCCTCAACCATCTGTGCGAATCCATTTACGAGCAAATGAACGGAATGGAAGGTGAGAAGGGGATTGGGGAACTGGATTATCGCTACATCCGGGTCATGGCTGACTACATGGGGATTTACGGCGAACCTATCGGACTCAAGAAATCCGGACATATGGTGAAGTTCAACAAGAGCCTTCTCGCTGCCCTCGGTGGTGAAGACCCGATGCTCGCCCTGCACGGTGCAACGGTCATGGGGAACTATGATACGCTCAAGGGTCCGGTTGAGGCTATCGCCGCAGGCAAGCAACTCAACATTGGGGCACACTACCGTCGAAAGACGACATGAGGTAGTGTCGGAAACCGGGAGTCAGGAGACGCTGGTCCCACCCGAGAGCATCATAGATGCCCTTTAGCGTCCCGTGAATGTGCGTCTTCGCGAGGGACTCCCAATCAATCGTGTACTCCGCAAGTTCCTCTTCACGGCGGAATGCGATACGCCCGTTGCCCGGGATGACCGTCGGCCCGTCCTTGACGATGACCCACTTCACCTTGTCTCGCTTCGCGTATTCGTCCTCTTCGCTCTTCGCGAGGTACATGTTGTACCATAGCGCCCCCGACGAAAGCCAATAGTGCCCGTAGCACTTGTCGTCTTCGTTGAGGGTGTCTTGCTTCGGGCACGCGCCACAGTCGCAGACAATAGGCATTCCCCGCCAATCAACATGGTGCGGTAGGTGCTTCCTGAGCGTTTGTGCGGCGGTCAGTTCCTCAAGGTCAACCTCGCCGTCAAGGACGGCTTTCAGTCGCTTCTTGACCTTCTTCTGCACGACCTTTTCGGGGACCTTGTCGAAGAGGTCCATGAGAAGTCCGAGTTGTATGTCCGTTCCGAGAGAGGAAGTCGTCGTTCGCTTGGCCTGCATCCCTGACATCTTGAGACGAGCCCACGGTTCTTCTCGCATGTCGATGTCGGCGACCTTGAATCCCTTCTTGTCGTCCCACACTTTCCGACCGGCATACATGCCCTTCACGTTGGCGAGGTAAAACCGGTCCATGATGACCTCAAGGTCAAGCGACATGGCGGTGGAATTGGTCCTCCCCTGCATTTCCTTTGTGATGTCCTTTCCGAGAGCCACCGCTTCGTCATGGACACGCTCGGCTTCCCATTCGGAAGGGAAGACCACGAAGATTGAGTCCGTGTGTCCGTAAATGACGCGGAAACCGGCCTTCTCAGCCAACGCCTTCGCCGTGAGAAGGGCTTCACGCCCCCCAGCGGTGATTGAGGCAGCGACATCGCGGTCGAACCACGCGAACTTGTCGAAGGCCATGATACCGTACATGGACGCGCGCAGCCTCTTCACGCCGAGTTGCATAGCGTTCCACTTCGTAGCCGCCTCCTTGTCGTTCTTCGCTTCTGCTTCCTTGAGCAATGCCTTGTACTCGTCACGTTGTGTGTTCAAGCGGCGAACGATGGTAGGCAGGACACCTGTCGTGTCGGTTCGGAAGCGAACGCCACCATGCCCGACGCTATCGGTGGACAGGTGTTCCTGTCCTTCCCTGACTTTCGTTTCGGGACTGATGTTCTTTGCTTCCATGACGCTTGGGTATAGGCCCGCGTAATCGAGCATCCCGACGTTATCGTGCATACCAGCCGCATTGGTGTAGACGTTGTCGTCTTCGGGGTCGCGTTCTTCGGGCTCCTCACCGGGGTGGAGGATGATTGCACCTTGAAGGTCGTCTTCAGCGTCACTCTCCTCACTGTAGGGGCGATACTTGGGGCGCCACCATGCTTCGCGATAGAACATGACGTTTCCGACACGGGATGCCTTCATGGTCGAGGGAAGTTGGCTACCGATGAGCGTCTGTTGAACCTTGTAGCCCTTGACGATGTTCCACTTCTCATCGAGCATGACGAGCAGTTCAACGTCGCGGATGTTGTAGCGGAGGAATTCGTCCCACGTGGCATCGTAGTCCTTGTCGTACCATCCCGGGCTTGGGTTCTTCCCTTCCTTGAAATTGTCCCACGCTACCGCCTGAAGGCTCAATCCACCGGGCGGGTCTTGGTTCGTGGAGTCCTTGTACACGCGCTCATAGCACAACATGAGGTCGAGGGTATCAACACCCCGAATGGGGGCGTCAGTCACCTTGTAGCGGTGCCTGTTGCGAGGGTCCGGGTCAATCATGATTCCATAGGGTGAGAGGGAACCAGCGCCATAAACAGGCCTCGGGAACAGACCGTTCTCGCACTCCCCCGCCATGTCGTTCATCAAATGGGGAATCCCGAGGCTTTCCATGCGATGATAAAGCGTCGGAAGGTCATACCCGGCACTGTTCCAGCCGGTCATGACGTCGAAGTCCATGGCGAAGAACCAATCACCGAATGCCTTCAGCATGTCGTACTCCGTGGTGAAGCGGTGTTCCGTACCCCATTCATGTCTGATGGAAGCCCTCGTCCAATTCGGGTGACATCCAAAGGCGGTGTATTCCTTCGTGAAATTGGAGTACGCCGCGATGGAGTTGACCATCTGTGTGTCGTACCAAAGTCCCTCGTGAGTCACGCTCTTCAGCCACTTCATGCGCTCGGGGTCCGTGTCGCGGAACTGCAAGGCTTCGATGTCGAAATAGCAGACGTGATAGTCGAAGTCTTCGACCTCGATGTCGTTATGAATGAGGACGGCGTCTTCTTGAGGGAGAGAACCGCCCCACGTTGGCCCATAGTTGCGAAGGAAGAAGGACATGGCTCCACGAGTCACGCACTCGACCTTGTACAGGGGTTGCTTTTCGATGGACAACCCTTCGGGGGCCACGGAATGAACAAGGTCACTATCGAGGAGGAAGTCAATGGCTTCGCTCGCGTAGTCGAAGTCAGGCACATTCTTGCCCGGAAGAGCACGGAATGAAGAGGGCTGGATGTAAAACGTGGGGTATTCGTCATAGAAGTCCACAACGCGCACACCGTCCTTACGGTAGCGAACTGCTACGCGAGAACCGTCTTCCATTCGCCACTTCCCTTGTACCTGCTCGCACACGCTGATGTTCATAGTACCAACCTCTCTTCCAGCCGGACCACGGACCCATTCGCCCGATAGTCGATAACACGGTGATATTGGAGCCACAAGAGCGGTGTGTTGTGGTTCTCAAGGTAAATACGACGAGCCTTCCCATATGCGCCCCATTCTTCGACCGACATGCGGTGCTTTTCCGCAAGGAAAGACCGGATTTCTAACGGCGGGATGGTTTCACCAACCGGATAGCGGGAGATGAAGACCCATAGTGTCCGGCAAGCCTTGAGGTTCACTACGGAGGTGCTTTCGGACCGTTCTGCGCTATCAAGGGACTTTCTCCACACCGTCAAACGGACTTCCCCGTCCATCTCAGTGACGTGAAGGTAGCGTTCCTTCTTCTCGCCCCTATGGACAAGACGCGCTCGGTCAAACGGCGTTTCCTCACGCACCTCCGGCTCCGGTTCGGGGAGCACGACAGGTGTCGGCTTTGGTTCCGCTTTTGGTTTCGGCGCATTGCCGAAAGAGGACAAGACGGATTGTCCGGGCGCGATTTCAGGAACCTTCTCTTTGGGCGGAGCCAATTCCTTGAGCGCGTCGAGAATGTCCTTCCGCTTGCACTTCCTTACGCACCCGAAGCCACCATCCTCTTTCACTTGTAGGTGATTCTTTCCGTTTCCGTCAGCCCCTTGCTTCGCACAAGAGGGACATTGCGCGGAATACCAGCCATTCCCTGACTTCCGGAGATTGACGAGGCTCTCCCTTGCTTCCCATACAGGGTTCCCACCGTCCGCCATGAGGAAAGGGAGAGGTTCACCGGAGTTGTGGGCGTGAAGGAGGACTTCGAGCCTCCCCATTTCCTTCTCGGTCTCGAACAACACGTGTCCATCTTCGATGCGCTGGTGCCTGAGCGCGTAGTCGGAGCGAACCTTCGAACCAATCAGTTCGAGGTACAGTGAAACGGGGACTCTCATGGAACCGGAAAGCGAATCATCCGGCACTTAAGGGTTGACGTCCTCTTCCTCAGATGGGGTTTCCTCTTTCCTCTTCGGAACAGCCTCGACGAACGCCTTGACCGCCGCACCAACCGTGGCATCAATGGCGGTTGCTGCAGAGCCAGCAACGTATTTCGCTGGGTTCACCTTCTCGTCGGCATCTTCGTCCCGAAGGGCATGCGGGACACCTTGGTTGGTGAGATGGTGCAGCATGAGCCAAGCCTGAGCGTCGGTCATCTCATGGCCTTCGTTCTCGCGAACCCAATGCTTCACGGTCTTCAAAATGTACTTGTAGCCTTGCTCCGCGAGTTTCGCGTTCACGGTCTGAACCCAAGATTCCTGAATCACGACCACTTGCTTGAATGCTTTAGCCAAAGCGCCGACTTCTTTTCCGTCATAGTTGTAGCGAACCTCAGTTCCCATGCCCTTCTTTCTGAGCGTCGCGGCCATAAAGGAATCCCTCAATTCGACCGAGATTGTCCTCCACCACGGTTTCGTGGATTGACCGCTTTTCTTCTCCGCGGGGCTCGCTTACGTGCTTTTCCATCATACGGCGGAAGAAAAGGTTCCTTGATTCGGCGGAGTGGTAGGGGCTGCGGTATTCTGGATATTCTACAGCACCCCACGGCTCATTCCAAAATGAGTCGCGGCTGTTGTACATGTTCCTGTTTTTCTTTGTTAGGCTCAAAAAATCATCTCCTCGCGATAGGGTTTCTTGGCATCAACGAAAATCCATGAGCGTTGGAGAGAGTCCGGAAGTTTCCCTGCTTTCTTGGCGAAGAAGTCGTCCTTGGTTTCGGAGAAGAGGACCTCGATGTAGGGTAGGACATGTGTTGGTGCGACAATATCCGGACGTGTTCCACACTTGAGACGGGCTTCCGTGCAGAAAGGGACGTCATGCTCAAGAAGAGTGAGGGCGACCTCGCAGACGCGGAGATTGTGCTCATACGTGTTCCCCTTGCTCAATTTGATGACCCCCCAATGAGGTTTGAACATAGGGTCGAGATGTTCACGCGACCAATCGTTCAGTTCTTTCTGCATTTTCGAGGAGTACCTCAAAGAATACCCTCCCACTCAAGGTCGTGAAGGTTTCCGTCTTGGTCGTAGTACTTCCCCTCATAGAAGAGCCGCTTCGAGACGATGTTCCCTACTACCGAAGCGGTCCAGCCGCTCGTTTCATTGCGAGCCGAAACGCCTTCCGCATTGAGAGTCTTCGCGATTGAGGCACGCGACATGCCGTCTTCGTGCATCGCGAACACACGTCGGACGGAATCCGCTTCCCGCGGCTCTATTTCGAGGACTCCCTTCAGTTCGGGGTCCCCTCTCCCGTCGGCTTCGTCAGCACTTCGTTTGTAGGCCGAGCGATACCCCATAGGAGGCCGACCGACGTGGCGCCCCGCGTTCTTCTTCCCCTTCAACCCCGAGGCGGTCCTCTCGCTGATGATGTCCGCTTCCATCTGAGCGACAGAAATCATGATTCGGAAGATGAGCATTCCCATGGCGGTCGTCGTGTCGATTTGTAGGTCACGGAAAACGAAGTCCTTCTCGGCTCGCTGAAGGGTCTCCGCCCATTCACCAGCATTTCGGACGTTTCGATGGAATCGGTCCATTTTTGCCGCGATAACGACGTCCCAGTTCTCCATTTCGCTCATCATGCGCTGGTATTCGGGGCGTTGGGTGTTCGTCCCGCTGAACCCTTCATCTCGGTATTCCTCGACGACCTCCCACCCCTGAGCGGCGCAATAGGCACGGCATTCGCGAAGTTGCTGCTCAATGGAGGTCTCGGACTGGGTTCCTCCGTCTTTGTCGCTTGTGGAGATGCGAGCGTAGATTCCAGCCTTCCTTGCAGAAGGGGCCGTTGTGAAAAAGGGGGAAAGTGAAAGAAGCAAGGTCAATGAGGCATACCCAAAGAGGGCGAATAGGGATTCAATCATGGCTTGATTCCTCACCCTTTGTCCCTAAAGGGACGACCATAAAGGTGCCGAGAGGTAAAGGGTCCGGTTTAGGTTAGGAATCGGGGCATGGTCCTTTGTGGTTGAACCGTTTAAGTCTCAAGAATCCACAGATTTCGACGCAAAGGAGGGGTTCTAAGGACCGGCTTTTCTGAACCCCTACATTTCCCCATTTTTCCAAGCAAACCGCCCTCGGTGGCCGCGATTCTCCCTCCCAAACATATGTTGCAGAAGGGGCCTTTCTCACAACGGGGGTTAGGAACCGTTAAGAGCCGGCCATCTCACACGAGCGAGTATGGAACCTTGGGGATGGCTCTTCATCATCATCATGCTCGGACTCGGCGCGTGGTTTTATGCCATCTCGTCGATGAACGCCTATGACCCACACAGGCCCATTGTGCCTGAACCGTGGAACCTCGGGGATGAAGAGGAATGACCGAAGAAACGAATGAGGTGAAGAAGAATGGCTAAGTGCGTTGAATGTGGTGAAGGGAGGGCTAACGTCCGTTGCTGCAACTGTAATGCGTGGCTCCACGGGGCCGAGCCCGACACCCGATACTGCTACCTCACACCCGAGGACCACATGGGGGAAATGGTGTGGTGTAGCCCCTGCGCGTTGGCGCAAGACCGCGGCGAATTGCTCGTGGGAGTCCGCCCAGACACCTCCGATGGACATTACTTCGCTCGTTGTAAGAAGTGCAACAAGCGGCTGACCGATGACGTGAGCATTTCAAGAGGATTCGGTCCAGAATGCTGGGACCGCATGACCGAGGAGGCTTCACAATGAAGAGAATAGGTAAGATGAGCGAACACCAAGCAAAGAGTATCTTACTAACGCTTTCCACATACCATGGAATGAAGGAGACTATTCAGAAGATATGGGAGGAAAAGTTTGAGCCGACTCCCCATGAATGCGAATTCATATTCTCAGAAGCATACGAACAGTATTGCCCGGACGATACTCTTTACTACGGCTTGAGGTTCAAGTGCAAACACCCATGGTGTAAGATGACTAAAGAAAGAGCAGGTCGTCTTGAGGACGAAGTAAAGTTGGAGGCTTCACAATGAAGAAGTACCACATCGAAGGAAGCCGCGACAATCAGGCTTGGCTCCTTTACGCCAAGGCTTCCACGCTGGAAGAGGCCCGTGAAATCGCAAGCAAGTGTATTCGGGTCACGACCTACACCGCCGTAAGAATCGTGGAAAGTCACCGCACACAGGCGGTGTTCGCCTGAAGCCCGTCCTTCGATGGTGTCGAAATTGCGGCGAGGCGAAGCCCCTCAAGGACTTCGATGCGGTCGAAGATTCACTACGAAGGTTCTGCTCCGAGGCCTGCAGGAAGGAATGGTACGAGAAGGGTCCGAGGCAAAGCAAGTCGGGTGCGTGGTGGTGATTTCATGTCCGAACGACGAAAGAGCATCCTGTTCTTCACCCGAGTCTGCTTCTATTGCACGGGGAGCCTTGCGTTCCTCGTCAACATCGGTATGGAGGTGGTCTGATGCCGCGAGAACCTTGCGCTACCTGTGGAGTACGCATCCACGTCAAGCCGACGCGCATTCGACCCCACCGGGGAAACAAGTGCTACAAGTGCTTCCGGAAGGACCTTGAGAAAGGCATTGACCGCTGCGAGGCTTCGACCCTTCGGGGAACACGGTGCAGGCACCAGCGGGCTCCCGATAGTCAATTCTGTGTCGCTCATCAGAAAAAGGAAGTGAAGACATGAACTTAGCAAACGTGGAATGCACATGCGGAGCGAAAATGATTTGGGGCGGAAGCCACGAGTCAGAAGAAGAAGAGGGGTTCGTGGGCACGGTCCACAACCTCAGTTGTAGCCGTATCGGGTGTTGGAACCACATGCTGTTCTATGAGGTGATGAAGGAATGAAGCCATCCAAACACGAGCGAGAGCGTGCATTGGAGAGGTTCCGTCAGCGCATCGGTCAGGACGGAATCCGCTTTCAGGCTCGCAGCAAGGAACACCTGCTCCGACAAATCAGCCAGATTGTGTCTGATGCTCTCGAAGGGGGCGAGGAAGAATGAGCAAACTCAAGCAAAACAAGCCCTTGTGGCTCCAGTATCGTGCAGCCAGCCGCGTCAAGTCTTACATGCTCAAAAAAGCGAAGGCGAAGGTTGAGGAGTCCGAGGGACTCTCAATGAGCGAGGAATGGGCAGCAATAAACAAAATTGCTGACATGATGAACGAAGGACACCCCGAGTTGCTCACCGCAGGTATGGAAGAGCGGGCGGAACGAATGGTCGCTGCACTTGAGCGGGCTGCTGACGCGGGCCTGACCTCGGTCACTGCGGCCGTTGAGCGAATCGAGGAAGATTGGGGGAAGGAGTTTTGACGATTCAAGACGTCTTCATTGATTGGGCCGCTTCTCACCCCTTTGAGCATCGGTTGTACACGGCGGAGTACGAGAAATACGGAAGCAAGGCCCTCATTCGCTGGCTTCCCCTTATCGCGAGGTGGATGGAATGACGTTCTCTCGACACTCGTTCTGAGGGATTGACCGTGTTCTGTCAACCGTCGTTCGACCTTTCGTCCTTGGAGGATTGTAGCGTTGATTCGGTCGTCACCGACCCGTGCTACGCCGCACCACCGATTGAGGCATGGAAAGAGGTGTTCAGGGTCATAAAACCCGGAGGTCATGTCCTCGTTTTCGCGGAGCCCTCAACGTACCATCGCATGGCGGTGAATATCGAGGACGCGGGGTTTGAAATCCGTGACCAAATCATGTGGATTTACGGTGACGGCTCATTGAAGGACTTCGAAGTCACGTCTTTCCATGAATCGGTCGTGGTGGCGAGGAAGCCCCTTGAAGGAACGGTCGTTGGGAATGTTCTCCGGCACGGAACCGGGGGAATCAACGTCGACGGATGTCGGGTGGAACACGCCAATGAGGCGGACCTCGCCGCGAGTCTTGCGAAGAACCCCGGTCGGACCGATACCGTGACCAGCGGCGTGTATGGTGCCGACAGACCACAACAGCGTGTGAATCTCGACGGCCGCTGGCCAGCGAACGTCATTTTCGACAGGTACGCTGGAACAGAATTGGACTGGCAGACCGGACATCTCGCTGCAGGGAACCGTCCTGCGAAGCGAAATTACGCGAGTGCGTTCGCGCAGAATAAAAACCAGCAGGGAGCCGAAAACCCGGGACGTGTGGACGAAGGCGGTGGTGGCTCTCGGTATTTCTTCCGCGCCGAGCACACGGGGGAAGAGCGAAAGCATGGCCTCAAGCCCCTTTCCCTATGGTGCTACCTTCTTCGACTCGTCACTCCCGCTGGTGGGGTCGTGCTTGACCCATTCAATCACTCACGACACGTGTTCAAAGCAGCCTCTCAGGAAGGATTTTCAGTTGTCGCTACCAGCAATCTTCCGGCGAACCCTCATATACCGGTCATCGTCGAACAGCAAGAATAGGTGAATGAAATGGACATCAGGAATGGCGATTGCCTCGAAGTGTTGAGAACCGTTGAGTCAAACAGCATTGACTCTATCGTGACTGACCCGCCCTACGGGCTCTCCTTCATGGGAAAGAAGTGGGACTACGACGTCCCTTCGGTGGACATCTGGCGAGAATGCTTCCGTGTCCTCAAGCCCGGTGGGCACCTCCTCGCGTTCGCCGGTTCTCGCACCTATCACCGCATGGCGGTGAACGTCGAAGACGCGGGATTCGAAATTCGCGACCAAGTCATGTGGCTTTACGGAAGCGGATTCCCGAAGAGCCTCAACGTGAGCAAGGCCATCGACAAGGCGCTCGGCGCCAAGCGTGAGAGGGTCCGCATCTCGGCTGACGAAATCCGGAACCCCAAGAGCATTGGGAGCGGCCACGGCATCGAGGGTGGCGACCGACCGTGGATGCAGGAAGCCCTTGAACGGGGCTATCACGAAGTGGACGGCGAAGACCCCGTGACGGAGGAAGCGAAGAAGTGGGACGGGTGGGGAACACAACTGAAGCCCGCGCACGAACCATGTGTCCTCGCCCGCAAGCCCGTGGACGCAAGCATCACGCAGAATATCCTTGAGAACGGGGTCGGCGGAATCAACATTGACGGATGTCGCGTAGGCACCGAGGAAATGAAGGTCACCGCGTCGGACGGCGTCATCATCTCCGGCAACAACTCCATGTCCGGAGGGAACACCGGACGCATCGACATGGGGACGAAGACCGGGCGTTTCCCGTCCAACATCATTCACGACGGCTCCGAAGAAGTGCTTGACATCTTCCCTGAAACCGCCGGAGCGAAGCCTCACGGTGGGGACGGTGGAAAACTCGACACGCAGGGAATGGGCTGGGGCTTCAAGCGCATGGCCTCCGACCTCTCGGACCTCCCGGGTTCCGCCGCACGGTACTTCTATTGCGCGAAAGCGAGCCGTGCGGAGCGGGACGAGGGGCTTTCCCATCTCCCTGACCATACCGGTGACGCCGCTCTCGCAAATGCGGTGTGTCAGAAGTGCCTCAAGCACCGACTCCAATCAAACCTCGCTCGCCGCTGCACATGTGCCGAACCGGAGTGGGGAGAGTCGCGCCTCGAGGCCATCAAGAACAACCACCCGACGGTCAAGCCCGTGGCCCTCATGCGCTATCTGTGCCGCCTCGTGACGCCTCCCGGTGGTGTCGTCCTTGACCCCTTCATGGGAAGCGGCACGACCGGCGTAGCGGCCTACAAGGAGGGCTTCAATTTTTATGGCATCGAGCGCGACCCGGACTACTACGTCATCGCGAAGAGTCGTGTGGACTACGTTTCGCACGGTGAAGTGCGCGAGAACGCCGGAGAAGAGACGCCACGGCCACGGCCGTCGTCAATTTTCCACTGGGTTGATGCCTGATGCGGATTCGACGAACCCGTGTTGAAGAGGCGGCGTTAGTGGTTCTGAACAAGAATCGCGGGAAATGGATGAATGCTCGACAAGTTCACGACAACATCTCCTCGTTCACGGACTTCTCCTTTCATTGGAACACACGTTCGGTCTATACTTACCTCGGTGGGATGTATCGCAAGGGGATGGTCGAACGTCGAAGGATTGGGAACAAGTTCGAGTACCGAATATCCGAAACGGAGGAAGAGTGATGGGGCTTTACATCTTCCAATCGAAACACGCTCCATACATCAAGGTTGGACACACTACCCATGAGAACCCGTGGCATCGTCTCGACGGTTCATGTGGGGTCCCCGAGGGCTTCAATTCCGTGCGGCATCCTTCCTCCCTCGAAGGGAAGGTGAACATGGAAGACCTCAGCCTCGAAGGCTGGTGGCCTGAAGTCACCATTGAGGAAGAAAGGTCGCTCCACCTTCTTTGCAAGCGTTTGTCAGTCGTGGGCGAATGGTACCCCGACGATTCAAAGGAAATGTTCTATGTCTTGCTCCGCACTACCTTTGGTTCCACGAAGCACGAGGCGGTTTCTGTCCCTAAAAGCCCAATGATGCGGGAACCTGTCATCACGAAGGATAGCGGACGCCCTGAGAGACACGGAGAGCCGTGGACAGAACGAGAGGACCAACAACTCCGAAGCCGAGCCGGACAATGGTGGGACAAGAAGGACGTCAAGGATTTCGTGACCGAAGACGCATTGTGGCGGCGTCGGACGGAAACATCTGTTCGTGCAAGGATGAAGAAATTGGGAATCATCCGATGGAAAAATGGGAACTTCCATTGGACGCGAGCGTCCGAACCCCCCGAAGAGGAAATATCATAACCGCGCTTGTCCCGGGTTCCGGACATGAAGTGCCCGGAGTGTGGAGCCTCCGGTTCTTTGAAGATGACTGAATACCGGAAAACGGCTGAAACGCTCTCGCCACTTATGGAACGAGCGATTCTCACCTGCGCCTTGTGTGGGCATGAGGAGAGGTTCGCTTGAACCTCACTTTCGTCGCCTACAGCATCTTCTTTCTCGCACTTCTTGTTTTCGTCATGCTTGCTTGGAGCGTTGGACAGGTGTTCCTTCTTCTCCTCGGGAATCGTGATAAGCAGAACCTTCCAGCCATGAGTGATGACGCGAACCGGAGCGACCTGTGACCGTTGCGGAGAGTACAACCTCCTCCCTACCGTGCCGGGTTTTGAATGCACGTGCAAGGACTGTGGAGGCAACCTCATAAGTCGTGGTGACGGGTCACTGCTATGAATCCGAAGTGCCCCGAGTGCGGCTGGAACTATGTCCAAGAAGACTCACACGGCGACCCCGTTCTTGAGGGGCCGTGCATCTGTGCTTACGGCGAACCGCCGGAGAACTGACCTTCCCAAGCACGGATGATTGAGCGGACCTTCGTCTGCTTCAGGCCCATGGTCTTCGCGATTTCAGGGACCGGGACGCCACGTTGTCGCATCCCCATGACGCGCTCCACAATCGGCCAGTTCTCGTCCTTGACCGGTTTCCCGTCCTCTCCTCTCGTGAGCCCGAACGGGAGGCGCCCACCGCGCTTGTGACGCATTCCTTCCCGGGTCTTGAGGGACATGACGTCTTGGAAGTATTCCCACGAAGCCACCATGGACATGAGAGTGAGCATTTGGACTTCCGTCTTCACTTCCTTGACGATTCCTTGAACGGAATGGATGATGACCCCCTTCTTGTGAAGGTCGCGCAGTTCCCCGAACAGATGTGGCTTCCCGTGCCATCGCCCGAAGTTCAAGAACAGGACATCTGTCAGGCGGTTCGTTCGATGGTCAACGTATTCGAGCATCATGTTCCAATCCTCGGGCTCATCCCAGCCGTCAGAGAACACCGTGTACTTCTCCCACCCGAGGCTACGGGCTTTCTCCTCCACCAGCGGTAGGAAAAACGAAAGTGGTGTCGAAGACTTGTCGGACCATAGGTAAATCGCTCGCATTAAACCACCTTGAATCTCCAATACCAGAACGCGGCGCTAAGGACGAGCATCGAAAGGATGAGCGTCTGAGCCGCATGGTCGGAAAAGAAGCCAAGAATGGCGGCGTAGGGGGCATACCACGTGTAGCCTTCAGTCATGGCGACGAGGGAAATGAGCACCCCGAGGGAAAACAGGCCAAACGCCGCTTGACGCATAGCGTAGAAGTCCCACCCGAAGTACTCGTCCCAGAAAAGCATGTTCTCACTGTCCGAAGAAATCCCTGCCGCACTGCTCCTTGAAGTCGCACAACTTGGAGCAGTGGGTGTATTTTGACGGGTCGTTCGCCGCATACGGAACGAAACCAGCATGATTGTTCAGGACATCTGTTTGACGAAGGAAATTGTAGATGATGTCTTCGAAACGGAGGTAGTGCCTCTCGTTGCGGGTGGTCTTGTAGTGCTCCACATTCGCATCGTGCGCCTCATGGGCCTTGACCTTCGGAATGATGACGTAGGAGAAGTCGAGAGGCTTCCCGGTGATGTAGCCGTATGCCGTAGCCTGAAGTTGTCCATGCGCCTTCGGTTTAGCCCACTGCCCCATCCAATGCGTGCTGGCGGTCTTGAGGTCGCCAAGCCGAGCGGTTTCTCCACTGAGGTCCATGAGCCAATCAATCCGCCCGCGTACCGCCACTCCGAGGGGACCATGCTCACGGTGAATCACTTCACGCATGGCGTCAACCTCAGTCTCCTTGACGTCGAGAGGGTCAAAGTCAGGAATGCGGTGACCGAGGAGGTTTCGCTCGTAGACGCCATACCAGCGTTCGCATTCCGCGTAAGCGGTTTCGAGTTGAAACGGGCTGAGTCGGTTCCCCTTGCTGTCATAGACCCCGCTTTGGGCCTTCTCCACTTCGTCAAGCCAGCACTGCTCCATCTTCATCTTGATGATGTCGGCGTCCGGGGTGTCCCCCGCGGCAAGAGCATTGTGGAGCAGTTCAACACCAAGGTGAACAGCCGTCCCCTGTGGGAAGTACACCTTCGATTGGCGAGGTAGCCGCTGGACGTACTGGTACCAGTAAGAGGCCGGGCACTTCATCCAAACGCCAAGTCTGCTCGGGGAAATGTGAGAGCGGTCCCAGCGGACGTTTTCACCGCGCAGCATCTTACTGGTCATCATAGGGGACCACCAAAAGACTGGTTGGGTTCCAAGTACCCGTCCTCTTGGCGAACTTCTTCATCACGCTCAGGTAGTTCTGCACTTCGGCTTCAGTTTCTCCGATGAAGAGCACGGTGATTCCGGGCTCCTCGCTTGTCTTTTCCAAAAGGACGTATTTCATCGAAGGGTCCCTTCGGCGAGACGGTATTAAGGGTGTCGAATTTTCATCACTACGGTCGGATTTAAGCACCCGCCGAATATGGACAGGGCATGGAACCTTTGGACCTTGCAATCATGAACATGACCCAAGCATTCACTCAAACCGTGGTCGCCCTTCAAGGTGGAGCGTCGTGCATCCCTCCGGAAGCGGTTGTGGACCTTTACCGGAAAATCGAAACGCTCGTCACCGTTGCTTGAGTTCTTCCTTGAAGTACGGAAGCACTTTCTCAAGGAGCGGCAAGACCTCATCTTCCCCTGCAATCACCTGCTCAAGCCTCATGATGAGGTAGCGTGTGTTCTCCTTCCAATGGGCTGCCCACCATGCTTCGTCAGACATCAGTAGCCCTCCTGTTCTCTCAGTAGTTGTCGCACTTCCTTGTGCTCTTCTATGAGTTCACGCAATTCGCCCTTGGCGTCCGACATCTGTTCACGGAGGTCAGCGTAGCGTGCGGCAAGGTCTTCAACAAGCCTTCGCTTGGTCTTGACTTTCATCGAGAGGGCGTACTCTTGCGTACGCAGGTCACCTTTCTTTCCCATACCCGAGGGTATGTTTCCATTCGACCTTAAGATGCTCGGTTGTACTCCGAAAGCCGCTTCTGCCCCTCGGGAATCAGACCCCAAGAGATGAGGTCAGTCTGCTTCGTCCCTTCGAGGGTCTTATCGAAAACCTCCAAAATGGAAAGGGACGTGTTGTTTTCAGCGAGGTATTCCGTGATGCCAGACATGTTGATTCACCGGGATTCTCACCATGAGCGTCGGGCACATAACGGTTGCCTTGGTGGATGAAGGGCAAGGTCCAACGAGACATGTGTCCTGAAGGCAAAATCGGCAAAACGGCGACACCCTACGGTAGTGATGTAGATGACAAAACACCTGTGCAGGAAAAAGCGTGTCCGCTGCGACACGTTTTCTCTCCGAAAAGAGAAGTGAAGATGAAACGAAGACTGAATAATCGTCAATCAGTCGGTGCATACCAGAAAATCAGGGGCCGGAAGGAATACCTGCACCCCTGAGTACGTTTCGTGCACAATGGAAATCGTGTCCAGTTGGCCTTTCATGTAAATCATTTTCAGCAAGACTTCAGGGTGACCCATGACGCTAAGGTACTCGAAGCGGAACTTGTCCTCTTCCACTATGCGAAGTTCCTTCGCCACGAACGACGCCTCTTTCCTACCGGCAAGAGCAAGAGCGAGGTCACTTACCTCTCTGATTGCTTTTGCGATTGAAGACTCCTCATCATCCTCAATGTCCCAAGAGGGAACGGAGTCGTCCCAATCTTCCAAGTCTTCCATGATGACTCTTCACCACCACGGCTCATAAATTGCGTCACGCCGAGAAGATGTCGATAGGGTCACGTGAGCGACGGCGGTTGCCCGGGAGGCGCTTACGCGAGTTCCAGATGAGGTAGCCGAGAATAGCCGCCCCGGCCACCATTCCTCCTCCTCCGATAGCCGCGCCACGCGCATAGCCCCTCCAGTTTGGTTCTCCTGCTTCTTGGATGAAGGAGTCCATGTTGGACGTGAGGTAGCCGCGCTGCCGACGGAGGGCGCTGATAGCCTCCCTGACCTGCATAGCGCGTCCACGGAGGCCGGGAGTGCTGTTCGTCCCATAGAGGAAGCCCCTGAGCGTCTCACGGTCCTGCGCGGTCGTGTCGCCGCTCAACTGTGCTTCAACCTCCGCGATTTGCTGGTTGTAGGCGTAAAGGGTCTTTTCGAGGGTCTCCAACGCTTCGGTGATTTCGGCGAGTTGTCGGAGGTCCTCCTTGTATTTCACCCCGAGAGCATCTTCGGAGAGCGACAGTTGTCCGGTTGATTCCCTAAAGGGCGGGACACGTGGACCGTGCTTGTTGAGGAAGCGGCGCTTGTATTCCTCGGCGTTGCCTCCTTTCTCAATGACTTCGATGTAGAGGTCCTTGTCGGTAGCATTCTCAGCCCCACCAGACCAAAGGTCAGACGTGTCGTTGAGTGGTGCTGCGTCCGTGGGCCACTTCAGCGAGGCTGGGACGTTGGTGATGTCGATGTTGCGCGACGCTTCAACACCTGTCTGGTAGGCTTGCATATCAACGGTCGAGTCAAACGAAATCGCACCGAAGCCAAAGAAGGGGTCTCGGCGACCCATCTTGTGCCTGAGCCATTCCAACTTGCGGGTAGCGTTCCCCATTTCTTCGAATCGTGCCTTCTGAAGCGACTCCGCCCTCATGTGCCGGAGGTAGGTAGGGGCACCATTGAGTGCGCCAATGTTGTTGCGAAGGTGAATCTGCTTTGCACGAGCCGCGTGAATGCGACCGATTTCGGCATTGAACTGTGCTGGCTTCATCACTTCCACCTCACATCATGTTTGCTCGCGCGTTCTTGTTTCGAGTCATGTATGAAATCAGGAACATGAGAGCCACGGCGCCGACAGTGCCGCCTTGTTTGAGGATTTCTTTTCTGCCCGTTGCGACGTTGAAAACGAAGTAGGAAGAAAGACCCACTCCGCCGGCGAAGGTGCCGTAGTGAACATACGTCCCCAATTTCCGAAGTTGCGGGGAAAGGTTGCTCGCGAGGTTCACGGCCGCGGCGATGTTTTGTGCTTGTCCGAGTACCACCGGGTCTTCCTCCTGTTCTTCTTGGGCTGGTCCGTATGTGGTCTTCGTCACCTTTCGTTCTTTCAAGAGCCGTCCCTGCATTCCCATCACTTCTTCGTGAGCAGGTACACGGTCAGGCCGAATGCTGCCCACTGGCTCGCGTCCTTGAAGTCAAGGCTCAAAACACGCTTGAAGCCCTTCACGATTTGGTCTGAACCGGGCATGCCCATGGCGTAATAGGCTGCCAAGGCCGCCAGAAAGTTCTCTCCCGGCGTATTCGTGGTCAGGCCACCGAGGGGCTTTGATTGAAGCGAGCCGAGAGCGCGTGCGTGCTCGAAATGGACGTTCCGAACCCCGCTCATGTTGTTCCCCCACGTGTTCGCTCGGATTAAGCCTACCGCTTCAACACCCAGTAAAGCATGGAACCGACGGCAAGCGTAGCCCCTGTTGCTTGGGGTAGCGTCATGAGGCTATCTCCGGTCACCGGCTTGTAGGCCGAGGGGACCGGCCTGTAGTTCTCAATTGCTACCGATTGAGCCGAGAACAAGGGGCCTTTGCGTCCGTACTTTCGACCTGAAACACCAACGGCTGCACGGGGTGAACGAATGACCTGTCGGGAAACCCACCGTTGGTGGCGCACAGGGTTTCCTTGGTCGTTGGTGCGAATATCGTGTCCAACGTCCATGCTCTTTGAGATGAACACTTGTGGGGGCATGTTCACGTAAGGACTCAGGAATCTTTGGTAGTACTGCCCGAGTTCTCCGCTTGCATTCGGGACTGTCCTCACCGGGTGAGCGACATACATGAACTGAGGGTAGCCTTCAGTCGGAGGGTGTTCCCTGAAAGGACTGTTCTTCGCCTTGCCTGTTTCGTCAAACGCTTGGAGGCCGAACTGTGGAATATCCAATACCGGTGCTTCGTCCCCAAGGTAGTTCATTGACTTCAGATAGCCAATGATTGAATCCACGTGGGCGAGTGTCTCGACGGATTCCTCATGGATGACGACCTTCGATACCTTCGGAGCACGATTGGCGAGCGTGAGAAGCGAGGTGTCCGCCATGCTCGTCCAGTTGCTACCGCTCACGAAGTCCGTGTAGGAACTACCCTCAACCCATCGCTCAGACATAAGGTAGGCCGCTTCAACGATGAGGGTCGCGTGGCGCCTTGCGAGTCCCCTGTCTCCGAGAAGGAAGCCGCTGAGATTGTTGTTGGCGTAGTGAGACAACTCTCCCGTCCTTGAGCGAGCGAGGAATGCCGTTTGAGGCCACGACCTGTAGGCACCTGAAGAAACAAGCCCGCTATCACTTGCTGCGACACCTGTCCAAATGTCCGCCAATCGCTCAGGCATTTCCTTGAGGAACTTTGCGGCGGCGTCATAGAACGACTTGTCGATACCCACCACCTGAACACGATGCAACTTCGTTCCGCCCATGTCGGGGTCATACGCTTGAGGTGGGTAGTCCCCCCTGAAGTCCATGTCGCCTTCCCAATCCCATTCCGTGCTGACGCGAACGGTGTAGTAGTACTGCGTCGGAGGGGCGTAGACCGGCTCCGGGGCGTCGGGGGTCACGGTGGCTCTTGCGGCTACGGGAGCACGAGGTGCAGGGGCGGGGGGAGGGGGCACGAAGGGGCGCTCACCTCCACGAAGGATGAGGGCAGGGAAGAGGTCTTGGAGAACAACTTGAGCGGTGAGCGGCTCGCTCTCCTTGCCCGAAGCAAGGAACGGCTGCCCGATGCTCGTCATGGCCGAGTTGGCGAGGTTCGCTTGAGCGAGGTAAAACGTGTGGTAGGCATCGGTAGGGCGGTAGTGGTAGCAGAACGCCTTGTTCATGGCGTCAAAGGTGGTTGGGGTTCCGTCCCAGTAGCACGCGAGATGGTAATTGAACCAAGCGTCCATGGAAACATAGACGGTGATTCCTGAACGCTCAACGTACACAGCATTCCCGAGCATTCGCCTAAGCGTGTTCATGTTTTGGGGGACGATGTTCGACGGGACCAAGTTCTCCCCTGACTTCTGGATAACGAATGCCGAGTTCTTGAGGTACTCCAGTTCTGTGTCCTTGGAGATTTCCTCGTACATCTTCTCGACTTCTCGCGTAATGGTGTCGAAACGCTCCCCGAGGGGGACCATTTCACTCGTTCCCCAGTTGCGAGGGTCGGGGTGAGGTGCGTTGATTTTCAGTCTCGCTTCAGGGTGAAGGACGTTCACGATGTCAATTTCCTTTCGCATGTTGGAAATCTGCGTGTCCATGGGAACCTCAAGTCGAAGGAGGGAATACAGATTGTACCACAGGCGGGTGAACATGGATTGCATGAACGCCGTCTTCTTGGGCTTGTACTCGGAGAGGAGTTCGATGAACGCCCCCTTGAGTTCTTCGGGCCATTCGAGCACCGTTCCTGTAGCGGCGGTAAGCGCCGTGAGGTTGTCGGTGGCGGAGGGGCTCTCCACTTGGAGCCTCTCACACAATGCTTCGACGAAGTTTTCCTTCCCGACGTGAGAAAGGAAAGCGGGGAGGAAGTTTGGACCGACTTCTTGTCCATTGAAGGTTCCTTGGAGGGCGAGAACGACGTTGTCCTTCGCCCTTTCCAAGTCCGCAAGTGCGCTCTTTGATTTCTCAAATGCCTTCGTGTACTCACGCTGAGACGCCGTAGGGTTCCGCTTGGGGAATCCCTGCATCTAATCCCCTCAGAAGCCACCTTGCATGCCGGGTTGCGTCATCCCTTGCTGCATGGGTGCTTGCTGGGCAGGTGGAAGTCCGAGAGAACCACGGATGAGGGAGGCGCCGAAGCCGCCAAGGGTCGCGCCCATTCCGGGTCGCTGAGGCTGGCCCATCATCTGCTGCTGCATCATCTGCTGCTGCATCATCTGTTGCTGCTGCATTTGGTTCATCATCATGTTCTGCTGGTGACCACCCATCATTTGCATTGCGTTCATGTCGGCCTGAGAGACCTGCATCTGCATTTGCTGAAGGGGAATGACCTTCGAAATCTGCATGTCGATGTTCTCCTGCGTAATTGAAGCGTAATCCCCGGCTTCCGCATTGACCGAGTATGCTCCACCACGCTCCGTAGCGGAAACAAGGGCTCCGCTCTTGAAGAAGGCATACAACTCCTTCTTCACGATGAGAGAGAGCAGGTTCGCGAACTCGGTCATGAACTGAGGGTATGAGAGCATGAAGAGCGCGACCTGATTCGGATGCGCGGCCATGAGCCTGTAAAGGAGCGCGACTTGGTCCTCGTTGTTCATGCCGTTCGTCATGGCGTCAATCTGTCCCATGGCGGCTTGACCTGCCATAGCCGAAAGACCGGAGGTCTGTGCGGCGTTCGCTACATTTCCGAGCATCTGCTGTTGCCCGTTGGAGAGCCCATTCGGCATGAGCGACTGTTGACTTTGATTGTTCCCGAAAAGACCCATCTTCAGAACCCCCTATTCGACCCACGTTCACCTTCGTCTTGAACATTCCTCATTGGTACGCCTCCTTCATCGCGTCGCTAAAGGCTTCATCAAACATCTTCTCCTCAACTTGTTCTCGGGCATAGAACTCAGCGATTGTTTCCGGATGACCGTAAGGCGTGCCGTCGGTCGCCATGCCCTTGATGTAGTCGTCATAGAAGGTGATTTGTGTTCCACGGTTGCGCCCGAAGGAATCAACGAGCCGGGTCACGGGGATTCCATCCTTGATGGCCTCAAGTACTGCCTCTTCGTACTTCGCCTCAAGCGGAGTCTTCGGCTTGGCGGGTGGCTTCTTGATGGGAATGAACGAAACACCTTTCTTCTTCATCTGCCGGAAGAAGCCACGTTCGTTCTCACGCTCCTCTTGCTCCATCCACTCCATGAGCAACTTGTAGAGTTGCAAGGCTTGAGGGCAGTAGGTTCCAGTCATCATGCGTCCCTTCCCGGGGAGAACACCTGTCCAAGGGGTGAAATGAATGCGTTGCTTGGTGACGGGGTCAATGAGGAACTCTTGGCGTAGGTCGCCATAGTCCTGATTCGTGCAATCCACGCCCGTCACGACACACTGTTGAGGGCGGCTGTTGAACTTGTAGCCAAAGACCCCAGTCCACCTCTTAACGGGCTTCAGCGTCTTTCGCGCAAGACGGATGTTCTCCCTGCGCGCACGCACGGGGTCAGGATGCCTGCTGAAATGGAAATCAATGACCGGAGTCACCGCATCCCAATCCATGCCTCTATTTTGCGGCATGTTGCCGACCAGTTGCTTCATTCGTTCTTCTTGGTAGTTGCTCATAGGTCACTCATCCCTTTCATGATGGCTTCTTCCACGTTCCAACCGACCGTCGCCGACACCGCGTCCACACGTGTTGGAATTCGCATTTCCTGCAACTGGTAAAGGTGTTCCCGAAAAGGAAGGAAGATTGGATGTTCGGAAATGAGGCCGCGCTCCCATTGAGAATAGCCCTCCTCGTCAAGCCAAGTATCAGCCTTGTTCGCAAGGACGATGATTCGATTTGGGCGCCACTTCCTTGCCTTGAAACGGTTGATGAGACCGAGACCTCGCGGCCGCTTCCCCGACGCCAGTGATTCGACGATGTAGCCGAAAGCCAATTGGTTCGACGTATCGTTGGGGTCGAGGAGGTGGCGATGGTCTATCATCACAATGAGGGTCCTAATCCGACGCTGGTACATGTCCCTCAACCACATGGGAAAGTACTCTTGGTGACCGCCGATGTCGCGAGAAATGACCGTCTTCTGAAGACCGTCCGAGCGCACGCGGTGAATGTGCCGCTCCGGCATTTGGTGGTGCTTTGAGAGGAACTTCTTCTTGTGGTGGGTTCGCTCGTTTTCGCCAAGAGGGCGAATCTTCCCCTCGGTCATCAATTGACGGTCAAGGGTTGACTTCCCGGTTTCGCTGAATCCATACACCCCAACATTGTGCGTCACGTACGCCCCAGCGGCGTCGAAGAATCGCCAAAAGCCGTGTGCGACGACAATGGCAGTCGTGGCGAGAGGGTCAACCATTACATCACCCGAGAATCCAACCGATGATACCTGCGCTATCGGTGGTCTTCATGATGACGTAGTCGGTCACGGCCGTGACCAAGACTCCGACACCTGTCGAAATGGCTCCCCAAAACATGTATTTGATTCGGATATACCGCATCGCCCAAGTCTGACCAAGGTGGGTCGTTTTCATCAACGATTCCATTTGAGCGTCTTGCTCGTCATTGAAGATGATGCCCATTCTCTCACCTATGTTGGAAGCAAGCCTCACCTTCGGTCGTCTTCCTCTTGCATGGTTCGCCCTTGGCCGTCATGGCCCCACATCTCACGCTTCGGTTTCGACTCCTTCCGGGGTCAAATCGAGCGAGTTCCTCTCGGATGAGTTGTCGGATTGAGGCTTCGTTGGGATGGGCTGGTTGAGGGTCAACTTCGGACCCACGGGGATGCCCATGACGCGGTGTCGGTCGATTCCGAAGGCCTCGGGAGTCAGGGCTTTCGTTCCCGAGGGTTGTAGTCCCTGTTGAGGCATCACTTGCTGCGCTCCCTGAAGAGCCGTCAATTGGCTCAAGGCTGCTTGGATGCCCTGCAGGTTTCCCGCAAGTGCCTGAGACTCATCGGGGCTGATGACCCCGTCCGCCATCGCCGCTCCAAGGTTGCTCTTGTAAAGCATCATTTGCTGCTGAAGAACCGCTTCCAATTGAGACTTTTCTTGTTCAAACTTGAGCGCGGCCATCCTCCGCCTGTTTGCGTTTCGCATCCGCTTCAGTTGACGACGGTGCTGGTTCGAATCCTCGAAGGCCGCCCGATAGATGAAATAGAACGCCGCCTGCACCGAAAAGCCCGCGAAGCCATAGAAAATGGCGCTCTCATAGGCCGTGTTGAAGTGGCTCCACGTCCAATTCACATAGAGCAGAATACAGAAGGCGAGCAAGACGGACTGAAACAGCATCGTGCCCAGCAGACGCAGTTCGCTTTCGCGCAACTGGTCCCTGTATTCCTGTTCTTCTTCGTTCGTTTCACCCATCAGGGTATTCAGCAGGGGATTGCTCCCAATCATTTCAGGTCCGACAACCAATTTTCGCCACCTCCAGTAGTCCAAGTATTTCGACGCGGTCGGCGGGTTCCTTCGTGAAAAGTTCCACGCCTTCCGGGCCTTCGACAATGAGCAAGAACCTCACCCCTGCTTCACGCAGGGCGATGATTCCTTCTTGAGCCTTCTCGATGTCCATTTCATCACTCCCCGAACTCGTCAGGCTCCTTCGCAATGATGATGTTGTCGATGCGCAGGAGGAGCGAAGCCGTCGCTGTTGCGCTCTCAAGCGCGCTCTTCACCACCTTGAGGGGTTCAACCACGTTCTCTTCCGCCATATCCACCACGCCGCCGGTATAGACGTTCAAACCGGCATTCTTTGCGCCTTCCGCGTGAGCCTTCCTCAGTTCACGGAGCGTCGCAATTGGCTGAAGTTGTCCACTGTTCTCAGCGAGGGTGAGCGGAATGATTTCGAGAGCGTCAGCAAAAGCCTCGACCGCGAGGGATTCAAGGCCGCCCACGCTCGCGGCGTAGGTCCGGAGGTGTTGAGCCATTTCGACTTGAGAAGCACCGCCCCCGGCGAGAACCTTCCCCTCCTTTCGAGCGACGTGCACCACGCCGATAGCGTCGTCCATGGCGCGGCTGATTTCCTCGGCAGTCTGCTGGGTAGGGGCACTGACGACGAGAGAAACCGCATTGGCGTTAGGGGTGTCCTTGAGAATGAAGAAGCCACGCTGACCTGCGCTGGCACTCACTTCCTCAATGCTTCCACACGTGCCGAGGTCTTCGACCTCAAGGTCTTCGAGACCGGAAACGATGAGAGCACCCGTAGCGTCGGCCACAGCCTCAAGATTGGAAGCAGCGCAGCGACGGCACGCAATGATGCCGTGGCGCGCGAACAGTTCCGCAAGGGCTGGGTTGATGTCCTTTGACGCAAGAACCACGCTTGCTCCGAGGCCGAGAATGTGGTCGGCCATTCCCTGCAAGAGATTGCGCTGGTTCGCACGGAAGGCCTCAGCGTCCTGCGCCGTGTTGAATTGAAGGTTCGTTCCCTTCGCCATTGCCGGAAGGTCGAGAGCACCGTCCACGAGCGCGATGGAGGCATTCTCAATGTCCGAAGGCATGGCGTTGTGCATCTTCACCTGACCGATGACAATTCCGTTCGGAGCGTAAGAGTCCGTGACGGGTGAACCGTAGCGAGGAATGATGTTGATTGAGCCCGGGGAAGCATTCTCCGTCGCCTCCACGCACAGGACTGCGAGATGGTCTTTCGACTCCTCAGCAGACTTCCCCGTCATGGCGGTCTTCGCCACTTCGAGAAGGTAGTCTTCCGCAGGAAGGGTGAGCGTTTCGGCAACCTCCTGACACTTCTTCAAGGCCAGATGGTAGCCGCGAACAATGGTCGTCGGGTGGACCTTCTTCGCGATGAGGTCCTCCGCTTGCTTCAGGAGTTCACCTGTGATGACGATTGCTGACGTCGTTCCGTCGTAGCACTCCTCTTCCTGCGTGCGCGCGACCTCGACCATCATGTGTGCCGTGGCGTGGGTGAAATTGGTTTCCTTGAGAATGGTGGCCCCGTCGTTCGTCACTACCGTACGACCGCTCCGGTCAACGAGCATCTTGTCCATTCCCATAGGGCCGAGGGTCGAACGGACCAATTCGGCGACAAACTTGCCGATTCCGATGTTGACCTCTTGGGCCGTCTGCGTCTTCTGCTGCTTGGCGTCTGTGGCTTGACTCATGTCTCTCAGAAGGGTCCCCTATGCGAAGTGGGGATAAAAGGCACGGTCAAACGGCAATCCAATGAACCGTCAAAGAACCGGAAGCAGCGCACAAGAAAATACTGGAGCCGCGAGTGATTTCGAGGGTGAGGGAACTGCCAGCAACGAGGGGGAAACCTACGGTCGTGCTCGTCTGAGCATTCCCTACACGGACGGCGGCACCGTTGCCCGAGTCAGCAAAAAGGGTGATGCTACGCTGGGCCACGATGGGGACGATTGGATTATTGGTGCCGCCGGCGAATGCGTCGGAATAGAGGTCGTCAAGGTTCTTCGTCGAGGTGCCTACGGTCAATGAGACGAAGCCGTATTCGGTGGTTCCCACCCTAAAGGTCGGGAAGGACTCCACCCCGGAGTCGACAGTTTGCATCTTCGCGAGGTTGGTGTCGGAATCAACAATGCCCTTGACGGGGAAAGTCGGGGCGCCGATACCGGGAGCCCGAATGTTCAATGAGTCATCGGCCATGTCGTATGCACGCTCCTCATTGACTTGAATGTTGCTGGGGCCATTCTCTTCGTGAACCGTACCCTAACGGGCAAGGTCGAGAACGTAATTGCGAAACAAGCCCGCCGCAGCGAGCCACATGTTGCTCAAGCGGGGTCGACGAGTCCGCCCTGCGTAGCACTCAGGGACTTCACGATGTCGGCGAGGATGTCGAGGCGCTCCTCGAGTTCGTAGTTGCTGACCTGCTGACTGAGCGTGAAGTTCAGATTCTTGTACTGCAGTCCCACGCTGATTGTCGTTTCCTTGATTTCTTTTGCCATCCGTCATTCCTCCGGTTTGTTTTCGTTTTTCTTGAACCGTGGGAGGCGTTCTTCTTCTTTGGTGGGCACATAGGTGAACGTGCTTTCCTCGGATTGGGATTCCTCACTACCCGGTTCAGGTTGATGCACACGCCTCTTGGATTTATACCTTTTGTCTTGAAGACGGGATTCCTTCGTGTACTTTTCGTCATGCGCGCGAAGCCCGACGGCTTGCTCGTTGGAGAAGCGAACCTTCCTTTTGGTCTCCTTGGTTTGGTCCATTGGGCGGTCGAAGCCCATAACCTCGTCCCAAGGGTTGCCGAGACACGGGTTCGTCGCGGCGGTGTGACTCCATTCACAGGACATACACTTGACGACTACGACGTGCGTCCACGGCTGCGTGTCCCCACGCTGAGAAGTGCGAGCGATTTCGACTGCTCCTACTTCGTGAAACATGCGAATGTCGACGTGGCCGCACTTGGGGCAAAACATCGGCTGCTTTCGGGCAGCATCGTCGAACAGTTGCTCGCCTTCCGGGTTGATTTTCTTTGCAGCGATGTCGGCGCAAATGGGGCACCGCTTCTTCACTTCCCATTCATTTGCTCGGATTCTTTCGTCTTGCGCCATTCATTCACCCCACAAGGTCTTCGCCATCAGGCATCATCACTCAAGGCGCCGGAGTCAACGTATGCGTCCGCCATCGAACTCATCATGACCTCAAGCCATGCCGACATTGCGAGGTAGGCGAGCGTCTTCGTGTTCCCACTGAACGAGAATGCGACTCCCCCTTCACCACCCATCGCGATGAGCACGTCTTCGACGCCTTCGGCTTGGAGCCGTGCTCGGCAATCGTCAATGATAGCCATAGCCTGCTCATTCGACATTCGTCATGGCCTCCTTGAGCGCGGTGCGGACAGACCTCACGGACGACACGTGTTCGGCGTCGCATTCCCGGCTGAAGTCATGGTACTTCCACCTACGCAAGAAGACCTTGATGTTCGGCACGTGTTCCAATGGGTTCGCCACCCATTCCTCGACGTTCTTCTTGAGGTGCTCCACTTGGCTTTCCCTGAAGGAACACCAACACCGATGACACATCACCGTAGGACGCTCAAGAAGCGCGTAGCGCAGTTCGATTTCCTCCTCACCGGTCTCTTCCTCGAACTCCTCGATGTATTCCTCGACCTCGTGCTCCTCGACGATTTCGTACTCTTCATACTTCGCCGGTTCAAGCACGTGAGAGCGTGTTCCAACGCCACATCCTTTGCAGTTGCCGTATGGGCCACGGATATGCTCACGGGTGACGACCTTCATCACCCACTCCCCTCGGCGGAGCGGACTTAAATGCTCTTCATCCCAATGTAGGCGATTGCGAATCCACCGGGAGTCGCGACTTTCGGGTCAAGGTTCAACAGTTCAACACCTATCCAACTCATCGCCGACCCTACGCCAACGAGCGCGATAGCGCCAACCGCTTGCTGCATCCACCAATCGGAGTCCCGCCCTGCGAGGCCCGAAAGTCCGTAAAACGACCCTGCGCTCTTGTCCACGCCCATATAGAGCCCATTCCTTCGCTTCGATAGCGGGGCGGCGCTCTTCTCATACGCGGGGTTGAGGGCGAGGTTTGTGAAGTCGTTGGCCCACGTCCTCGCCATGGGGTCGTGCGCGTGCGGGTGATAGCGCGTCGTCTTGCGGTGCATGTCGTCGTGTCCCATCATTTCACACCCGTTTGTATCGCCCGTCAATGAACGGCCTCTCTTCGATGGGGACTCCTTCGAAGGGGAACGAATCATAGTTCGGGTCCAGCAAGAATGTCGTCATAATGGTCGTTTTCCCCGATTTCACCCGCTTCTGAAGCGAGCGCATGGTGGAAATGAGAGAACGGTAGGTTTTGAGAGGCGGTGCGCTCCCGCTCTTCATCTTGACGCCGTCTACTTTCAAGTCCTGACAGGAAAGGGAGAAGAAACGAGAATGAGAAAAGTCGTCCGCATTCAGGTAGTCAAACTTTTTTGACTTGTAAGCCCCGCTCAACGGGGACCATCCCTTCGGCACGCGAAGGAGGGAAGTTCGAGGCTTGTCGAGTTCTTTCATGACCTTGACGGAGGGGGTCCCAAGCGCCAAGAGGGCGAATGCCTCAATCGAACGAAGCACTTTGGCTCCTTCCACGTCATCCCAAATCCCACCAGCAACCCTGCTGCTTTCCATGAACTCGATGTACCTGCACGGATGGTAAAGGTAAGCAGATACGCCGACAGGGTAGAAGTCCGGGGTAGGAGCAACGTCCCACCAAGGGCCATCAGTCAGCGCTTGGTTGACGACAAGGGGTGGATGGTGGTTGTCTCCCAAGTCTACATCAATTTGGCGAAACATGACGGCTTTCGGGAAAGTGTTGCCAGCCCCAAGAAGACGTGTCTTTTCATCGTCAAACTTGAATTCCAATAATGGTTTTTCCCCGCTGAGTGTTTTTATCGCTCTCTCGTGGTCGGGAAAAACCCTCGAAGATGGGGCCTCGTGAATCGAAATGGTGAGCCCCGTGTCCATGCCCATCGAATCACTCACCGGGTTTGGCTCTCAGCCCAAATCATTCCGGTGTTTGCGACGGTGTAGCCGAGGAAGGCGGTCCCAAGTCCCTTCCGGTTCTCACGGAAATGGAACATGGCGATACCGAGGTAAGCCACCGTCACGCCGAGCGTGAGCCATTGAGACTTGCTCATCGCCATTCAAGACACCACCATGTCGTCGGCCATTTCGGGAATGAGGCCCGAGGTCATGTAGAAGTCGTGCACGTCCTTACTTGGAGCGGCTTCACGCTTCGCACCGAAGGTCTGCTTTCCGTTGAAGTTGGTTGGTGCGCTACCGAGCCCGACGCCTTGAGAAAGACGGCGGCGGAGAGAAGGTGGGGTCTGCTTCACCCTTCCGAACATCTTCGGCTGCCCACCGTGTTCCTCCATATACGTCGGCGCGGTCATCCTCGGCATCATACCGTGAGAGGCGGACGTTGAGGTCGTGGTGGACGTGGAAGCACCAAGTTGTGTCAGGCGCTCGGCCTGACTGGCGTGCATTTTCGAAGCGGCCTTCAGTTCAGTCTGGATTTTCTCCAATTTCTCTTGTTGTTCATCCGTGATGTGACCGAGGCCTTCCCAAGTGGACGCATAGGGAGAACTTCCCTCGGGGGAGGTGAACGCTTGATACAGACGGTTGAACGAATACGCCATGCTCAGGGCGCCGAATGCACTCACAATGGGGTGCAGGTCAATGAACTTCGAAACTTCGGCTCTCGACGGTAGTACTCCCATTTTTTCACGCTCGCTGGTAATGATACAGGCCCGTTCCGGCGCCTCCGATGACGACTCCCCCTACCGCTCCTGCGATAGCAGCCTTCCCGATGTTGCTTCGGTTCACTTTGTACTTCAAGGTGTCCGCGAAGGCGAAATAGAGCACGGCCGTAGCAGCGCCCCCGATAAGAGCCGTGGACATGACGTGCTTCTTCGTGATAGGCTCAAGGACCGCACCGAGGTCGCGGTAGGCCATGTAGTCGTGAACCGCATTGAGGCGGTCGTCTGCCGTCGCCATGTAGGTTCGTGCCCACTCGTCCACATTCGTTTGAGGGCCAATCATCTTCTGCAATTCAGAAGCATTGGCGTCAAGCGAACGAAGGTGAGAACGAACCATGTAGTTCGAATGACGACTCACCGTCGCTCCCCCCACAACTTCTGAACACCTGACAGACCGGCGAAGACCGAGTTGCCCGTGTGAAGGTCCACGAGGGACTGTGAGGCGTTCTGTCCGATAGGTGCTTGGTGTGGGGCGAAACGGTGTGTCGACGCGCTGGCTTCAGGCGAAGGGAGAGAAGGCGTCAAATGACGAGTGTCCCGATACAACGGGTCGCCAGCCTGAACGCCCACGGAACGGCCACCGGGGCCGTGAGAACCCTGACCGTTCATGTGGTTCGTGTCCCGGTAGAGGTCGCCCTTGTAGATGCCTTGGTCAGGACCCGGAGCATAGGGGCGAACGCTACCGAGGCGATAGTCGCCATATCGAGTCTGACGGTAGGTCTTTCCGATGACGGAAGAAGGGAGTTCGAAAAGCACCGCCCAGCCGAAAAGAGCAAACAGGATAGGATGTCGGTCAGCCACACTCAGAATAGGATGCTTGAACTTCGCCATTGTATCACCCGTCGTAGGAAACGCGCTTCAAGCGCCGGACTTCTGCTGAATGAACGAGAACGTGAGGGTTGGTGTCAGCCTGAGAGGTGACGACGCCGAAAGCACCGTTTTGACTCGCCCCGCTGCCGGGGCCAGAGGGGTCATAGGTGCGGACGCGGATAGGAGGGGGTGCATACTGAAGACCGGGGGAAACCTCCACCCGAAGACAGTTCGCGTAAGCGGAGCCACCATTTGTCGCGAACTTGGTCGGTAGGTTCACACTGTCAGTGACGCCTTGAATGGCGCCCGGGAAATACAGGTTCCTTCCGTCCTTGAGCCACATGCGCGCACCCGAGACGTATGTCCCAGCCGAAAGCGTAGCGCCTGCAAAGTCGGCGAAATAGATGTATTGGGACGTCCGAGAGGGCCACGTCCTTGCGTCGTCGTCGTTTCCTTGGACTCGAAGGACCGGGTCCACAAAAACGTGCATGGTGTTCGTCATGGCGGTCGTCGGGGCGGCGGCAACAGGGACGGGTTCTCCGAAAGAAAAGGTCGGCTTCCCGGCAATCCCCACATAGGGATGATATGCGCCGGGCGCAAGAGTAAGGCCGTTAGGCGTCATGAACGTCTTGTTCGGGACACCGGGCGTGTTATAGAAGTCAGGGGAATGGACGATACCGTAGGCGTTGTTCAGGAGGCTCGTTTCGGAGCCAAAAACATCATTGTGTGGAATCACGGCACCGCCGCTGAATCCAAGATTCTTTGGAGTGGCGAGGCCAGAACGTGAGGTGTACCCTCCAGCGCGGTCGGCATCGAGGGGTTGACCGAAAACTTCCGTGGAGGGACGAATCCTGTTCCGGAGCACTACGCGAACGCGGCCGTCGAAATCTTCGGGGAGGTCAGGGTTGTACAGCAAAGTGTAGCCGGCACCGGGGGAACCACCGTCAATCGCTTGGAAATTCGAAAGCAGGCGCCCCGTTTCGGGTTGGGAGAGCAGTTCAGCCGCGCTCGTGTTTTCATTCCGCCAGTCGTCGAGTTCCACATAGACCTCAAGGTAGGGGTTATCCGAAACCACACGGATTTCGTACAGGTCGCCGCGCTCCTTCGAATCGAGGAGGACGTATTCTCCACCCGAGTCAAGAATGAGGTTCCGGATTGACTCCCGAACCATTCGACGGTCAACGCGGCCTTTCTGCGTGACGTAAGGGGCATTATCCGCGACATTCGCGGCGATGATGCTTTCTTCAGACACGCTGAATCACCCCCCTCACTTCGGGAAGTACTCAGCGAGCAGACTCCCCGTAGTCGGAATACCGGCCGGATTGATGATTTTGAACGTGAGGCGTCCACCCGTGCGGGCTTTGATTTCAGCGAGTTGGTTCATGCTGAGTTCCACCACGCGGTATTTCCAGCCGATGAGGCGAAGGCGACCGTCCACGATGTATTCTTCCGAGTCGTTGACCATCCTGAACGTAGGCAGGTTGTTCTCGCCGTGCTCAATCCAGATGGAGTATTCCCAGTTCGGGTCGTCACAGGAGGAAATCTGCCCGTCAATGAATCCAGAGAGGCCGAAGAGAGAGGACGTTCCGACCGAACCTGATTCCGTCTCAGGCGCTTCGTCGAGCACGAACTTGGGTACCCCCGACGGATGGCGCAGGTACATTTTGGGAGAGACGAGACCGGTGGCGGTCCCGCGGAAGCCGAGGGGGATAGACTGGTCCGCGTCTTCGTCGGAAGGGGGGAGGCCGGGGTCGGTGGCCGAACTCGCGACGAGGTATTCGCCGTTCGTGGTGTCCACGAACTTTGGCTGCTGAGGGATGGTCGGGCACAATTGGTAGAGGTGACCGAAGTAGGGTTCGAGGTCGTCGAACTTGATATGGCCCGAGTCGTAGTTGGGGGAAAGCACCGTCGAGGTGACGCTACCCGTAGATGGGGAACCGTTGGGGAACATTGCCGCCGTAATCGAATTCTGTCCGTAGCGAATAAGCGCCGCGTCGGTGATTTGGTTTGACCCCACCGTCACACTGTGCGTGTCCGTGAAGAAGAGGTCCACCGTAAGTGCCTCCACGCTCTCAACGAGAACGAAGCGGTCTCGAATCTTGCACAGGAAACCGGGTTTCAGTGCAATTCCTTCGCCGCTGCTGCCATGTCCTTGTCCAAACGGGGCGCCGAAGACGCTGCCCGCGCGGATTCCTTGATTTCCATTCGCCATGTTCTATTCCACCATTTTCTTTCTGTGAGGTGCGGCCGTCAGGCCTTGTGTTGGGGCACGTGCCTCGCCGGTATAAGCCTACCGAGCGACGAATGCCGAGGTTTCAACGTACAAAAAAGTGCCCCCGCCCGGAGCGGTTCCGGACGAGGGCGGTTCCCATCCCCCGGGCGTCCCCGGGGGTGGGGTCTGACTACCCACGTCACCGTGGGTGACTACTCAGTCAGACTGAGCAGGTTCTTTGAGCGGTGTGCGTTGCACGCTTCAAGCGACGCGGCAGAGCGACACGACGCTGATGATACCGGCGTTGTTCGCCAGTTCGTCGTCGATGTCGTCCCAAGCGTAGTTGGTCGAAGCGCCCGCGGTTCCGTCGTTGAGTTGACCGATGGTGATGTCACCACTGTTCAACGTGTTGAGGTCACCCGCAGCGAAGTTGACGCCCGTGCCGGCGAAGCCGGCGGTGAGGGCCTCGCCCACTCCGGACAGGTCGAGCACACCGACGCCGCCGCCGGGGGCACCGGCGGTTGCCATCGTTGCGTTGACCTGCGAGTTCTCAAACGACATCTCCATTGCGCGCGAGTACACGTTGTTCCCATCTGGACCTTGCACGACGCCGGCGTTGGGGCCGACGGCGAAGGTGTTGGGCGCGGCTTCTGCCAGCACATACGGGGCCAGCAGCGTGGCTGCGGGGCTCGCACCGTCCATGGTGGTCATTTCAATTGCGCCGACGCTCAAGATGGCTTCGACGTTGAACTTCCCGCCCGCGAAGCCGACCACGGTCCCGAGGGCCGTGGACGCCTGCTGGGGCAGGACGCTGCCGGACGCGACAGGCACCTCGCGGATGTCACGGACGAGTCCGTGGTTGTCCGCTGCGGTGAAGGTCGTGCTCGTGCCGCTCACGTCGCGTGCACCTTGGAAGATGCTCGCGGCGCTCCACGCCACGTCTTCAATGTCCGCGTCTGTGTCGTCTGTGCAGTAGATGAGGTCGGGCTTCAGCATGGCTGGCAGGCCTTGTCGGGCCAGTTCCAGCACGTTCTTCGCACCGTTCTCAGTCACGTTGTTGGTTGTCGCTTCGATGACCAGCAGGTTGGTTCGCACCACCTGCAATTGGGCACCGTAAGCGACGTCAAGTCCTCCGATTGCTCCCATGTTCTTGTCCTCCTTGTTCCTCCGAAGACAGCCTCACGAGAGTTCGCCAATGGACTGGCGCTGCTGAATCAATTCATGATGTTGACCGACAACGCATCCGATGACGCGCCACTTCTCGGCACCCGCGATGGTGGAGTTGCCGTAGGTGGCGGCGCCGCCGACGACGCGGTGGGCGCACACGATGGTCTTCTCGGGCTCGACGACGATGGGCTCTTCATACCAGACGAAGGGCTCTTCGAGGACCTCGAAAATCTGCTGGTCGACCACGGGGGTCTCGATACCGGAGATGCGCCACTGGTGCTCGGTCACAAGCAGGGGGGTCACGGGGTACTGGATGCCCATGAGGACGTAGTAGAACTCTTCCAGAGTTTTGAAGTCGAGAACGCGCTGCGCCCAGCCGAAGCCGTCGACGGTCACGCTGTTGGGGGCACCGGTGCTGCCCGAAGAGGGCACCAACCACTGGCCGAAGGTCCCAAGCACGGAAAATTGGTCTGCGCGGAGCACACCCTTTCCGTATTCGCCCTTGGGCCAAACGCCCTTGTTCTCAAAGCCCCAGTGGGGGTAGTTCGCCTTGACCTTCTGGTCGATTCGTGCAAGGTAGTCGCTGATGACGGCCGTGGGGCGGTCATAGTACGGTCGTAGTTCCATTCAATTCACTTCCTGTTTTGTTTTTTTAGTGCCCATTGTGTTGCGGGCATTTCGCGGTAGCGACACACCCTATATGAAGAGCCGCAGGAATTCGTTAAACATCTGTTCACGGGTGCGAACGTCTATATTCACGATGAAGCGTCCGCGCTTCAATGGGAGAGGATTCCGAGCCGCGAAAGACCCGAACAATCGGGGTCCGCGTGGACGAACACCTGTTCCAACTTCTCCTACGGGAAGCAAGCGCCCGGGGGGAAACCGTAGCCAACTACGTTCGCTCTTCAGCGAAAATGCGCGCTACCGGTCGCCTTATCGAAACCGAGCGAAAGAAATTCAACGAGTATTGACCTTTGTGGGAGGAAGGTCTCGATGCAGCACACCCCCGTACATATGGTTCTCCTTCGTGGCGGCGTTCACACTGAAGTCACGTTCACCACAAGAGAGGGCTGGCCCGTCACCGTGGAAGCATTGTGCGACACGGGTGCTTCTTCTTCGTCAATTGATTCCCGTCTTGCAGATTTCATCGGAGTGGAGTACACAGGCACCGTCGTCAACGTCCGCAACGCAAACGGAAAGAAGAAGCGAAAGGTCTGCCTTGCGACCTTTGATTGCGAAGCCGGAGTGTTCGAAGGGCGATTCACCGTCAGCGACAGGAGCAAACTGAGTAATCCGGTCATCATCGGGAGAGACATCTTGTTCTACAAGGAAGAACGGTAGCCTCAGTAGGTCAGCGAGAAAATCGGGAACGTGTTGGGGGTTGGGGCCGGGGCGTCCCTACCTTCCAATACAACAGGTGGTGAAGGCGAACCCGAGATGCCCTGTGTCCCGCCGAAGACCGTAGTGACGTAAATGGTGCGCCCATCGGCGGACCAATCGAAGCCACCAATGCTCTCAGCCACACCTGCGGGAGAGTACACCGGGCCGAGAATCCTTTCCCCGATGTAGGTGCTGAGGTCGAGCGTGTAGGTTGGGCTTGCCCCCATAGTGCTAACGTCGTAGGGAGTGGAGAGGGCGTACTCTCGAATGGCTTTGTTCTGTGAGACGAAAATCTTGGTGCCGTCGTCATTGAATTTCACGCCCGTGATGTTCCCGTTCGTGTTGGCATCGCTGATGTTCTTTGTAGCAATTGAGGTCACGGAAGACAGGCTGTGCGCAGTGTTGCAGGTGTAGGAACGAATCCGATTGTTCGTGGAAGAGGTAGCCGTCGCCATCACGGCCTTCGTTCCGTCACTATTCCAAGCCACGGCCTGAATACCTGCCCCAAGTGGGCTGGAGATGTTCCCCCGAGAGGTGAGCGTGCTGGTGATGTCTTCAGCGGTCGCATAGCCACCCGCGCGGGCACGCTGGTCAACCCAACCACCACCGATGATGTACTCTCCGGTCTTGTCGATGTGAATGTCGCGAATCTGATTGAAACCGAGGCCGGAAATGTCGTCCACTTGAAGAACTACGCCGTCGTTGTTGTTGATTGCGAGTTTCCGAATCTGTTCGGTCCCCGAATCGTACGTTCCACCACTACCTGTGTTGGAAATGTAAAAGTTCGCGGCGGTGACGCCAATACCCGTAATGATGTTCGTTCCGCCCGGAGCGTCCTGCGTCATGTTGTAATTGATGCCCACAGGGGAAACACCGTCGAACTGGGAGAGGTCGAATGGTGAAGCCGAGTTCGCCTTCTGTTCAGCACACGAACCGGCAATCGCGTTGTACATCAGTCATCACCCGAGGACGACCCAGTTGTTGGAACCAATGGCGATAGCAGTTGCCCCGTTGTAGGTGCCGAGGGTGAAATCCGAGGCCGCCCCGTTGATGTTGTTTCCGTTGCGCCCAATGGTGATGTCGCCGCTGGTGACGTTCAACACAGTGTAGTGCTCCCCCGCGGTTGAAGTGGAAGGAAGATTCACAGTCCCCGAGGACCCCGAATAGATGAGGTATCTTCCCGCGTGAGTTGCTTCAACCAAGGCGAGTGGGTCCGTCGAAGAGGAAACCGTAGGGAGGCGACGCGCGACGAAGGATTTCCCAGCGGCAACAGTGACGTCACCCGTAAGGTCAAGCGTGGATTCATCTTGAACAGCCGTCACGATGTCTGCGTTCTCAAGGTTGAGAAGCGTCTTGACCTCGGCTTCTGTGATTCCGCTTTGGAGGGCAGGCGTACCACTGCTGTCGACCAGCGCTGGTGTATCGCCGCTGCCGCTACCTGAAGGCGGATTGAACCGAGGCATGTCATCACCATGGAACTTGTCGTCATAAGGCCTCCGCCGAGGCCCCGCGGTAGCGGACGTAGCATGACGCCACCGAGGGGTCCGGGGTCAGCCCCGCCGAGGCGGGGTGAGGCCTTGGTCGGACTCAGAATCGCTTGCTGGCACCGACGCCGAGCGTCGCCGCTGCTCCGAGGAGGAGGGCGAGGTGACCGACGTCAAGACCGGCGACGACCTGCGTGTTCAAGGTCTTGGCCAGCGGGTTGCCCCGAGCGGGGAAACCGATAGCACCCGACAAACCGAGCAGCAAGAGTGCATGCCCGTAGTCGAAACCGAACGCGAAGTCCTTGTTGAGGCTCTTCATGAGATTGCCGTATGCGCCCAAGAAACCACCTCAGAAGAGGTTGATGTCCTTGCCGCCGAGACCGAACATCTCGCCGTGGGCACCTGCGTGCATTCCTGCGTGCATTCCAGCGTGCATACCGTCGTGGTAGCCGTGGGTCATGCCGAACATTGGCTCATCAATCACCGAAGGCGAGTTGCCGAGGAGACCGAAGCCAGCGATGCCGTTGACCGCGGTGAGACCGCCGCCCGAGACCGAGATGCTCGGGAGGAAGTTCAGACCGGCCGCACGGCCGAGTTGGAGAGCCGCGGGGAGCATGGCCGCGATGGTGAAGGCACCAGCGGTGGCGTTGCTCACGTTGAGGAACTGCTTCAGCGCGTAGCCAGCGAAGCCGGCCACGGCGATGCTGCTGACCGCACTGCGCATTGGGGTCGCGGTGAGTCCGATGTCCAAACCGACCTTGCTCAGGGCGGCTTCGACGTAGGCGGGCAGCGACGCGGAGAGGTAGAGACCGGAGCCGAGGGCGACCATGGTCTCGAACTTCATGATGTGCGAGCGGGTCCAGTTCAGGCCCTTGCTGAAGAAGCCAGTCATCTTCGAGCGCGTGGTGCGGCGGCGAGAGACGGTGCGGCGCGAAGCGGTGCGGCGGCGAGCAGGGGACTTGCGGCGGCGGCGCGTAGTCTTGCGGCGAGCAGGGGACTTGCGGCGGCGCGTGGTCTTCTTGCGGCGCGTCGTCTTGCGGCGAGCAGGAGACTTGCGGCGGCGCGTCGTCTTGCGACGAGCAGGTGCCTTGCGGCGACGGGTCGTCGTCTTGCGACGGGTCGTCTTGCGACGAGCGGGCGCCTTGCGGCGACGGGTCGTCGTCTTGCGACGCTTAGAGGTCGCCTTGCGCTTCGTCGTCTTGCGACGGGCGGGCGCCTTGCGGCGTCGGGTGGTCGTTTTGCGCCGCGTGGTGCGGCGCGCCGGCGCCTTGCGGCGCGCGGTCGTGCTACGTCGGGAGACCTTTCGTCGGGCCATGTTCTTCACTTTCCTTTTTGTTGTAGTACGCCTCTTCGAGCCCACGGGGTTCACGATTACGAGTTCCTCGAGAGCCATCAGAGACGCCTGAATGCCCTTCACCGACTTCCCGTATATGAAGAAAATGAGGTCCTATGTTGCGCTATATGATACGCATACCTCAAATCAAGGGTCCGGTATTCGGAAATCGAGACTGAAGGAACCTTCATACCCGCGTCGTCCGTGCCTTCGGACGGATGTCCAATCGTCACGCCGTCCGGGCTCGTAAAATCCCGGTCAGTGTGACTCTTTCACCCGACGACTATGACTTTCTCGAAATGCTCGTCAACACGAGGCGTGTAGCAACAAGAACTCACGCTATCGAGCGTGCTGTTCAGTTGCTCAGGGAAGAGTTCCAGATGATGCAGTCATTGATGGCCCAACAGAGAGGAATGACCGGAGTCCCTCCACAAGCGCAGCAGCAACCGCCGAATACGCATCGTCGTCCTCCTCATTGACCTCGATGAGAAGTGAGGGCGTATCGAAAAGGATGCTCGCCACGTTCGTCAGGTAGTTCTCAAACCCCGCGGCTTCGGTGAAATTGGAAATGCCGTCTTCTTCGAACTGCTCCGTCATAGAAGCGAGCAGTTGTGGCTCCGTCACGGCGGGAATCGCGAACATCACGACCGTTGATTGCCCCCATTCTTCGAGGTTATACCCATGCACAGTTTCTCCTTCCACGAATGGGAAGGAATGAATGTCCAAGTGCACGTTTGCTTTGGGGAGCAATTCGAAGAACTTCTTTGTGAAGGTAGTGTCGTTCGGGCGGTTAAGGTCGATGACCTCGCGGGGGATTTCCCCGACGAGACTTTCGAACTCAAGACCTTCTTCCGTGAGCGCCCTCTCAAGAATCGGGCGGATGATGGTTGAGCCGAAGTCATACTGTCCGCTTGGCGCGGCGTGGGGGAAGGTCAGGAGAATCATCTGTTCAGCCGCAGACGCTTGACCGATTTTACGCTACCGCCAGCGTTCCTTGGTTTCTCGTCACCAATCGGCCGACACTTGTTCCATGTTCCTGTCCCGTGCGTACTGTAGTACCAGTACTTGTATTCGGGGCTCGCGAAGAAGGGAACGTGTTCAACGTAGTGTTCGAGGTTGCGGCTCTTGAGGTAGTCGGGGCGGTCGTCAATCCTGAACACTACCTTGTTCTCGGATTGGCTCCATACCGTTTCCGACATCAACTGAAGACGTTGAGTCATTCCGATACCGACGATTCCCTTTCCGGCGCCGACGAGCCACAGTTGCTCGATGCCGTCGTTGGTCCCCTTTCGGACGAAGGTCTGGATTTCGTCAATGGCGATGATTCGACGAATCCGCTTGAAACCCGGCTTATTGGAAACCATGAACACACGTTCGATGACCTTATTCAGCGCCGCTACTCTCTCTTCCTTTCCTACGGGTGGGTGGAAGACAATGGAAGGTGTCTTGGAAAGGAGAGCGGCATAGACCTCCATTGGAGTCTTGCACACACGTCCGAGGTCCGTGATTTCTGCCTTGGGGTCCACAAAGATTGTGTGAAGGCCGTCCTTCTGAAAACGCTTGAACATCTCGGAGACGAAATACGTCTTGCCGCTGCGGGTCATTCCGAGAACTGCGGTATGTCGCTTCTTCATGTTCTCATAGAGCGCGTTTGAGACCATGCTACAACACCAGCACCAACGGCGAGAAGACCAAAGAGACGGCTCGGAGGGACGGCCATAAAGGACTCGGCGTAGGCCGGGAAGTTCTCCTTGAACCGTTGGCGAAGGTTGTTGTTGTCGGTCACCCGAAGCCATGCTACCGGGTTCATGACGTCGGGGTTCACGCCGCCGGTGTGCTTCAAGCCGAGAGCGTGACCGTATTCATGGGCGAGCAGGTCGAGGTTCCCCTTCGCACCGCTTCGCACCGTAATGGTGTTTCCAATGGTGACCCCTTGAGGGAAGTAGCCACGGTTCAAGATGTTGTAAGAGGCACGCGCCATGTCCCCTGCGTACCATTCCTGAATCTCTCCACTCGCGTGAATCGCGTTCACGTATTGCGACCAATGTGCTTCGCTGAGGGTAGCAATCCGGACACCATCCTCGCCTACCGCGATAACGCGGAAAGAAGAGAACGATTCCGGCGTCATGTGTTCACCACTCGAACATGTTGAGGAACTCGTCCTCGTCTTCCTCCACCCAGTCGTGCCTTGAGGAGTTTTCCTTGATGAGACCCGCTTTGACCGCAAGACTGTAGTCGCCCATTTTCTTCCCGTCTTTCATGACGGTGTTTCCGAGCGTGACGAAGGAATAGACGCGGCCGGACGCCCATTGGTGCTGCTGAACACCGGGACGGTGACCGGTGCGCCACGCCGCCAAACCCTTGTCGTACACCTTCTCAAGAATCGCCTTGTCGACACCTGTCGTCTTCGACATGCGGGTGAGGAAGGAGCCCTTCCCCTTCAAGGGACCATACAAGCGAGCGAACTTGGTTCGGTACTTGGAAGGCGTGGTTTTCATTCCCCGCGCCGTAGCCTTGATGTCCGATTTCCAGAATTCGTACGCTTTCGGGTCGTTCACGTCGTACTTGTAGCCTTGGTCAATCTCGTACTCGGCAATCGCCTTCTCGACAGATGTCAGGCCTTTCAGGTACTTGGAAGGAATCTTCTTTCCACCGGGAGTACGGGGGTTCGGGCGAGGAAGATTCGACAGTTGCGTAATCGAAATGGTTTGGGCCGTGAGGGCTGAAGGGTAGGAAACGTCAGAAGGGAACCATGGGTTCGGGCGAGGAAGGTTCTCCTTCATCCAAGCATACGTCTTAGGTGCCTTCTCCTTGAGTTTGGCGCGGCCTTCGCCGATACCGGGGATGAAATAGACGCGGGAATACAGGGGGGCGCGAAGCCTGATTTCATCGAGGTCCTCCTGCATTTTACGGATGTTCTCGGCGTATTCCTTGTCTGTGTAGTACGCTCCGGGCTTCGTGTGCGGCGCTTTCTTGGTTCGGAAACCAATGGTGTTCTTCTCGTCGCGGATTTTCGCTTGACCGCCCTTTCCCTCACGCTTGTCGTTGTCGCCGAAGACGAAGAGGACCTCGGGGTGGTTCCGGACATATGTCGGAGTGATTTTCTTTGGTGGGTTGTCTTTCACTTCGCTTATGTTTTTCGCAGGTATTGTTTCTGGTGTGGTCCATTCCATACCGTTCAATGTGAGGTCAAGTGTTTCGGGAACCGATATTTCAAGTAAGGCAAAATCCTCATGGTTGGGCATCTTGGTTTTCCAAAACAATGCTTCTTCTTTTTTTGAAGCAAGGTAAATTCTTGGTTTGAATGATTGGATGTATTCTTCAAACTTCATGTCCGGCGCTATCAAGTTTTTTTCTTTAGCAAATTCGTACAATTGGCCTTTCAATGCTCTTGTAAGTGGGCCATGTTGTGGAACAAGGCCATTTTTCTTGATGCTTGGTAGGTGTTCTTTCAATGTGAGATGGTACAGTTTTTTCGGCATCGGCAACTCTTCACCTCTTACGCTTTTGGCTGGGTTCTTCTTCGGACCCATCAACACAGGCACTTTGCCGTACTTGCGCTTCTCCGTCATCCCAATCCACGGAACGTCGGGGCACGGAGGCATTCGGGAGATGTCGTGCTTGCGCGCCCAGCGCCACGGGTCGTGTCCCCACACCCACAGGCCGAGGAGGCGCCGTGAGACTTGGTTCTGCGTCTTCTGCTCGCGCACGAGGGGGCCTTTCTGGTCAGCGTTGTAGGGGAACGCGCCGTGGCGCTTCACGAAGCGCACCTGACGCTTGCACCAATCCCAATCGGTTTCTCCGTCGAGTGGGTCATCGGACGGGCCAGTCCATTCCTTCATGGCCTTCTCATAGTAGTTCTCGATGATGCGTGGCCCGATTTTGATGTAGTCCTTCGGGCCGGTCAGGCCGAGTTTGGCGCGCATTTTGAGGATGCGACGGCCGCTCACACGCCCACTCTTGATGCCCTGAGCGTCTGCTTCTTCTTTGGAGAGACCGGCCTTCTTCCCGAGGGGAGAATCAAGGAACGCCTTCAGTTCCTTGTTCTTCATGTTGATGAGATGAACCCACTCCTCGAACCACTCGAAGAGTTCCTTTGGTGGGTTTTCAATTTCCCACGGCTCTTCCCCCGGTTCCCATTCCAAGTGGTTTTCCATCTGGTGTCTTGTCCATACAGGGTACTTCTTCTTTGGTTCCCACACTCGATAGGGCTTTTGAGCCGGGTCAGACCATGGCTTAAGGTTCCCACCACCTGCCGGGGAATAGAAGGAGCGACGGTACTTTTCTCGGGCCTGCTGGTCGAGGAAAAAGAACTCCACCCGTTCGACCTTCAGGTTCACGTCATCATCAGGGTTGAGTTCTGATTCTGTGGGGCCGAAGGAGAAGTTGTTCCGGAGGGTCGAAATCCAATTGATGTCTTGGAAGGGGAGGCGTGCTACGATGAGGACTTGGTTGGCGTGAGGGAAAAACTGCGCGACCGAAGTTCGTGTTTGAACGAACATGTCTGCTTTCTTCTTATCGGTGGTCCATGCACTGCCAAGTCCGTGCGTCTGCCATGACTCTTCGAGTTCTTCGCTCGAAGCGGGAGACCAAATCGCACGGTAGATGGGTATGGAGTCCCTCGAACCATACAGCGATTTCCAATGTTCAAACAAGTGTTCGAGGAACCTTTTGCCGGAAGAGCCGGTGTAGCCCCAGCGGCGGAAGTTCCTCTTCATTTCCTTTTTGTTTTCTCTTTCCACGAAACGCAGCAGACCTTCCAAACCACTTGATGTAAGGACGTCCTTCAATCGGATTCCTTCAGGTGGGTTCCCCATCGGGAGGGCAGAAGAGTCAAGCAAAGCGGAGAACCTTTCGGCTTGAGCATTTGGAACAAGGACATGTGTCCGGTTCTCAACCGGAGAGCGAATCGTCCCTTCAGGGAGGTAGGAGTCGTTGAAGTACGAAGGGATGGCGAAAGCACTGTAGTCGCCACTATCCGCCATGTTGTTGAAGGAAATGATGCGGCGGCGTAGTTCCCTGTAATCCCTTTCAGCATCGGTCTCCGGGGCAAGACCCTGACCAAACGTCGCTTGCCTACCAAGACGTTTAGGCACTTCCTGCACGACTTCAGCGATGGGGACTGCTGGGTTCTCAAGGGGGATTTCGTCAATCCGAGAGAGGAAGTTCTTCCGGTAGTTCCCCGTTTCCATGTCGACGAAGAGGTCGAAGTCTTCCTTCGACGCTCGCGCGATTTGAGCGGGCATCAGGAGGGCGCGCTCCTTCGCTTCCTTCTTGCTCATACCTCCGCGCTCAAGGAGCATGGCTTCGAGAGCCGAAGTGGAACGGTTCTTCGGTCGGAGGTAAATGGAGAACATGTCGGGGAACAGGTCCTTGTACTTCTTCATCCCGCCAATGTTGACGTCGATGACGTTGATTGGGTATTTGAAATCGGCGAATCGGCGGCCATACAGGTGACCGTTCTTCATGCGACGGTATTCGAGGAACTCGTCGTTCTGAATCATTTCCATGAACTTCGCCTTCGACACGAAGTGCTTGTCCACTCCGTCGCGCTCCTTCGGTCGTGGTGGCCGTGTCGTGTAGGCGAGGACCTCGCCCACTCCGGGGAACTTCTTCTTGAGTAGGCGAATCGAAGTGGACTTCCCCACGCCTGCTGGCCCGGAAATGCTGATGAGGCGAACGCGCGAAGCCTTCCTCGGATTGACCGCGACCACGGGCACTGCCGCCTGCTCCGGCTCTTCGAGTTGCACATCCTCGATTTGCTGAAGAGCACGGCCGAGTGTGAGGTAGATGGCGTTCACCGCCTCGCGCCCGAGGTCCATGTTTAGGTTCGGGAAATCCTTCCGGAACGTGAGGTCGAAGTTGCCCGTTCCGTTCGAGGCGCGCACATTGAGGTCATAGCCGTCGGGGATGACGTCTCCGAGTTCGGGGGCGTTGGTCGTGTTGAGAATGAGGTAGCCGTTTCCGCTCGTTTTGTTGGTGGGGTACCAGTAGTCCTTCGACGGGTCCACATTGTGTCGAAGGTATGGCTCGAACGCGGCCTCCATCAAGGCTGCTGAAATGTCTTGGACCCCGTAGTTCCACCTGTATTTGACCGAAGCCACCAAGGGACGCGGGTTCTGCCTCGGCTCGTTGAGGAAGGCCCGCAACTTCTCGACATGCTGCCTCAGATACCAGTTCTTGAAGTCTGCACCGTTCACTTTCCCGTCATAGTGCCCCGCCGACTTGAACTCCTGAGCCATACCCGTCCACATGAACGGGTGGTGCGTGGCGATGTCAGCCATGAGCATGAACAAGGCCGCACCGTAGTATGGGCCGACCTGCGTTCGGAAGAAGTCCTCGGAGATGTTCCTACGCCCGATGTCCGATTCGAGCATCACCGAAACGATGTCGTCGAGGGGCTCGGGAATGTCGAGGTCGCCGGAGATGAAGGAGTCCCACATCATCTGAGCGCCTTTCGAGTGGTGGATTTCGTTTCCGCTATCCTTCTGAATGTTCTTCCCCGCGTCATGATAGAGGGCGAGAATGTAGACCAAGTCAAGCATCGAGTAGTTCGATGCGATGTTCTCGTTTAGGTAGGCACGCACCTTCTTCCGAAGGTCGGAATCGAACCCGATGTCCTCCCACTTGAACATCCGTCCTGAAGGGAATTGCTTCGTTGGCTCAAGGTGGTGACTGAGCCAGAAATAGCAGAACATTGTGTGAGCGTATTCATCTCCGCCATAGTGGACGAAGTCGTAGTCCAAACCCGAGAGTTCCTCCAAGGCCGGGTGATAGAGCCGGGAGGGAGGTTGGATTTTGCTGCTGACCGGACCGGGATTGGCCCGAACTTCGAAAGGGTCCTCGTCCCCCTTCGGGACCTCTTCAGGTGGTGTGTAGTTGGGGTTCACGAACTGCTTGTAGGAAATGGTCGCGATGGAACCGAACTTCTTGTTGAAGAGGTTCACCATGTGTTGCGTGACGGCGTGGCAGAACTCGACGTCGTCCGAGCCCTTGTGCTTTTTTGCCTCCACTTCGCCCGCTTCGAGCATAGCGTCGATATCAGCAATGAACTTCTCCTCGTCAAAGCCGAGGTATTTCTCCACACGGGAGTTCTTCACCTTGAATGTGAAGCGGTCGATACGGTCACGCATGACGGTGTAATGCCGCTTCACACCTGTCGAGAAGGAAGCATCGAGGTACCATTGAATATCGTCGGCTGAAGTGAGCGAAGGCTCGTCCTTCGACGGGTGCGTGTGGTAGAAAGCAACCTCTTCGCCCGGGCGCTTGTTGATTTTGATTTTGGGCATGATGAGCGAGGCTCGGCGATGATAGATGTTCCCGTTCTTCGTGACCCACCCGTAGGATTCTCCGGTGAAGGAAACGAAAGACCACAACTTGTCGAGGAACGCCTTGTCATCGAGTTTGCTGTAGCGGTGCTTGGTGAAGTGCTTCTCCGGCTTGTCGATGACCATGCCGTGCATTTCGGCCTTGAACTCGCTCACCGAAGTCGGGTTCTTCAGCACGCCGTCGAAAGACAGGTGTCCCTTAGCGATAGTGACCATTCCTCCGGGGTTTGAGCGGACGACTGAAACTTCGTCGCACCGGATGAGAACGTGAACCATCTGTGGCTTTCGGTCGCGGTAGGGAACGTATCGCCCTTGGTCGAGGAAGTGCTTCATGGCCTCGCGGGCTTCCTTCCTCTTCACTTGGCCGTCGAACATGACGAACCACGTTTGATTCTCGATGTCGAGAGTAGCCTCTTTGACGTTGAGAGAGCCAAGAGCCGAGCCGCCCCTCGGAAAGTGCGTGTACTTACGCACCTGTCTCGGACTCAGCGTCATCGTCAGACCTCATGAAACGTGCAAGCGGGGACACCGCCTCCGTATCGGGGAGAGCAGCGTCGGAAATGAACTCTCCGCCCGGGTTCTTCTTCGCAAGACGAAGTGCACGGGAGTGAATCTCTCGGTCTTTCGAAGCATCGAACGACCTGTCCCTGAAATCATTCTTCATGGACTCGTCCTGACGAACGAACTCACCTGTGTCGAGGTTTTCTTCAGCCCACCCGAAGTCCCCTCTCGTTTCAGCCGGGCGGCGAACGCGGTAGCCGAGGCGCGGGTCCATGTTCACACCTACCGCGAACTCCGCGTCGCGTCGTGCTTGGTCATCATCCTGCATGTAGTCCATGAGCAATTGATTGTGATACAAGGTTTCCTCTCTCGCGCCTTTCTCATGCACGACACCGCCGATGTTCGGGCCTTCCTCGTCAAACACACCGTCTTCGGAACCGACAATGAAACCCGGAATCGAAAGGTAGTACGAAACGCCATGTTTGTCCTTCGGGAAACGCATGAAGGCGTCAGGGGCGTAGTGAAGACCCCACTTCCCCGGGCTCAAGACGAGTTGGTTCTCGAACTCGCCCTTGAGGTCCTTGTTCACGTCGACCGGTTGTCCACCCCTTCCTCGAACACGTCCAGCACGCTGGTCATATCCACTGCTCATCCACGAGGTCGGTGTTCCAACAACCCTCGTTTCACTCTCTGTTCCGGGTTCAACACCATAGGTCATGCCGGGATAGTCGGGGTGAGAGTATTCGCGAGGGAAACCACCAATCCATCGCGGACCGTTGTTCCAGCCATAGAAGGGGTTCATTCGAACACGTGTTAGACCGGACTTTGAAACAAAATGGCGACGGGGTTTCTGATGAGAGTATTTGAACCTCCGAGATTCGGGGTTCTGAATCGCTTCGACTCCGGTTCTTTTCCCCTTTGGCGCAGCCTTGATGTTGAAACCTCCCGCTTCGCTCACTTGCGTGTGCCGAATGTCGGTTGAATTGAGCGGGTCCTTGTCTTCACGGACGCGGAGGAGGGTCGGTGTGCCGCCAAGGCCGCGAGTCGTGTAGGGACGTGGCGTGACGCTATATTGGCTCCCTCCACGTTGATATGCGGTGGAACCGGGAGCGGCGCGGTCCTGCTTGAAATAGAACGAAGGGCCACGAACCTTCTCAACATCAGACAGGCGCATAAACTGAACTTCCACAACCACCTTCGGCTCGACGAGGAGGATGTCGGGGTATTGCTCTCGCAATTTCGGTGAGCGAATCACGTGTTCGCCGTCGGCGTATTCCGTGCTCCTCATGGGGCCGATGACCTGACGGAAAAGCGCGGCACTCTCTTCTTTCGTGAGCCTACCCGGTCCGACATAGCCGACGGGAACATACACGTTCCCAAACTTCATCTTTTTCGCGACGCCAATCATGACGGTCCCGATTTCTTCCTTCTCGTCTTCGAACGTCTTGGCGGTCGTACCAATCCCCATGATAACGACGTCAAGCGTGTACTTGCGCTTCACCTTGTAGGTCTTCCCGTCCACGATGAGCACGAGTCCCTCGTGGCCGCGCGTCTTCACCTCAGACTCCCACTTTGCCTTGATGACCGGGTAGTGGTCGTCCATCAGAATGAGAGGGTCAACACACCGGATGCGGTCGCCGTCAAGGTCGGCCACCTTCGCGATGCGCTCGTCAAAGGAAAGGTCCTGAACCTTCACGCCGTCCACAGAATAGACGTCGGTGATGACGAACTTCAGTTTGGAGAAGTCCTCGGGCGAGGGGTTGTCTTTCCGCAAGAAGCCGACGGCCGACGGTCCGAGAGGGACGCCAACGTCGTCCAGAAGAATGGACTCACCGAGAACAGTCAGTTCATCGAAGCCGAGACGCGCGCACATCTCTTCGAAATCGCGCGTCAGGTGGTTGTCCCACCCGAAATGTCCGCCCTTCCCCTGCAGCATGATTGTGCGCTGAAGGTTGATTCCTGAGTCAAGACGTTCGCCGTTGATTCTGAAGCCACCCCGCTTGTTGAAGGAGAGCATCCCAAGTTGTCCGTCGTACTTCGTCATGACGGCGACCTTCTTTGCGTCCTCAAGCACGGGGCCGAGGTCGCGGAACGTCTTCTCCTTGAACCGCTTCTTCCACTTCTCAAGGAACGAAACGAACTCGTGGCCCTTGTCTTTGGCGGTGACGCACGGTGGCGCCGCCCGGGTGTCGCTGAATCCCGCGCCAATGCCGGCGCTCACGAACCACCTATCCACCACACCTTGCAAGTGCTCGAACCGCTCAATGACGTTCATGGGGTGTGCGGACATTGGATTGAAGTTCTTCAGGTCGCTGATTGATACGGGGATTCGACACAGGCCGGTTGAGCCTTCAAGGTCGTTCATCTTGAAGTGCATTCCGAAGAACATACCCGTAGTCTGATTCTGGCCGAAAAGGCGGTCGTCAAGGACTGGAAGCATCTCGACCATGCCCTGCTCTCGGTCGTAGGTCCAATGCTTCTTGACTCCCCTCAAGAGGTTGTTCTTGCAGTATTCCTTCATGGCCTGCATGGTTTCGAAGCCGAAGCCGTTCACGTTCAGCCAGATTTGGAACGAGCGCCCGGTGAACTGAATGAGAATGTCGTGTTTCTTCGACACGTGTTTCGCAATCGTGTGGATGTGTTCGAGGTAGTCCTCAAACGCCGCCCCTGAAACATTGTCGAAATCGAGGACGGCCATCTTCGGGTAGCCTTCGGGTGAGGGTCGGAACTGGATGCCCCGAATCGCACGGTTGGTTCCTCCACTCACGGTGATTTCAGAACCCGTGGTCTCCGCGAAGGTCTCGAACTTGGCCGCGGACATGAAGCGTTGAACGTCGGCCTCGCTCTTGATTCGGTACATCTGACTCGTCGTGACGCCGTCTCCGCGACTACGGCTGTACTCCACCGTTTGAATCGGGTGGTGCATGGTCTTCCTCAAACAGAACGGGAGGAACACTCGGTTGTATTCCCCCACGAAGGTCTTGATGAGTTCGTGTTGCTTCTTCGCCTCCGGCGTATCGGAAAGGTCCGGAGCGGTTGGGAAGAAGCCGAGCGTGAGAGAGAAGCCACCGTGCACCTTGGCGTAGGCGTCGCGAAGGATTGGTCGGAGGACTTCCATCTGTTGCTTCGTCGTGAGGTTCACGTCGCGGCGAAAGAGCGGGTCTCCGGTGCTTGGGTGGGTCCAATCCGCGGCTTTCAGGGGAGGGGTGTTGTTGTCGAACGCCTTCGTCCCCATCTGAAACATCTTTCGTTGTCCGAGGAACTTCACGAGGAACTCTTCCATGTCGGACTCCGTGACGCCAAACCCGGCCGAAGTCACGTAATTGGTGTACCTCCCCCATTGTTCGAGAACACCGTCATAGGGAGAAATCATTGGAGAACCACTCCCTCTCCTGCTTGACCTTCCGGTGTCTGGAGGAACGCGCCTGCACCGGCACGGGTGCGTGCCGTGACTTCAGCCTGTTGCGCGGCCGTCATCATCGTCGCGACCGAATCGAGAAGTTGGGTGTCGGGGATGACCAAGTAGTTCCGGAGAACGAGGAGGATTTCGGCGCCGGCATGGAACTTGAAATCACCAAAGGAGAGTTTGCTGTAGCGCGCGATTTCGGACATGAGTGCCTTTTCGAGTTCGGTGATACCGACCATGCGGTTGATGCGCATCTGGCTTGCAGCGGTGGAAACCGCCGCGATGATTTCAGGGTTGGTCGAGTAGTCGGACTTGACGGAATCAATGAGCGCCCTCAACGAAGACGTGTCCCGTGGGGAAATAGAGGGAGGAAGAGGAGCACGGAAGTTGCCCATGCGTGCGGCGCCGCCAAGGTTGGCGAGAGCATTCTGCACGGCCTCAACGGCTACCGCTTCGTCTTCACTGCTTTCGATAGCCGCGAGAAGGTCCTTTGTAGCGACGTCGAAGGCTTCCTTCACCATTGACTCAGCCCCCCGGCGTTGCTGCTGCAGATTCCGGTTCCCGTGCCCGCCGGGAGCACCACGTGGATGAATGCTGAGGAGCCCGCTTGACGTAAGGGTCAGCATCTGACTGAACCATTGATTGAAGCGGGTCATGAACGAAGTGAAGGCATCTCGGAGAAGAGGCGACTCAAGAACCAATTCGGTTTCCCCAGAGGCGCGGGGCATGGCGAAACCTGCGGGGCGAGAAACGCCCGTTGCTCGCTCTCCTCGCCGTCCACGTTGCCGCGCCGCTACAAACACGGGCTGCATGTGACGCCCAACAATGCTGGACATCCAAGCGATGTTCTGTGTGACGAACTTCTCGCCGTTGAGCATCTTGTCGAGAGAAGACTTGACCGCAGCGTTTGACTTGTCGTACATGTTGGCGAAGAAAGCCAAGTGCATGTCCGTACGAGCGTCGATGAAGTAGTCGAACCAAGGCCTCGGGTCGTTTCGGTTGAGCGTGTCGGCGATAGAGCCACGTGGGGGCGGAGAATCAGAATTGGCCGGAACGTCATTGGTGAAGATGTTGAAATTGCGGTTCCGCTCCTGAAGGCGGATTTCACAGTAGGTGTCGTAGAACATGAAACACTCCGCGAAAAGTTCGAGGAGAGCGAGCGCCTCTTCGTCGTACTGGCCGGCGGTCATCCCGAGGTCAGGAGTCCCCGTAGGAATGTAGATTTCACGACCCTGTGCCCTAAACGTCGCCGTAGCGGCGACCGTGCGTGCGTCGCCAGAACCAGCGCCAGCGCCGGTTGCCGTGAAGATATGGCCGATGGTGTTGGACGCTGCGCCGATGAGCGTAAAGTCCGTAGTGCCGATGGAGTTGATGACGTACTGGACGCCCGGCACGAAGGAGCCTGCGGTGACCAGCGTGCGTTGTACCAGTTCGAATTGCTGATTGTTTCCTGAGCCGAAATAGCCAGTGACGGTCCATGTTCCATTCCGGGCGGCAGCAGGGAGACTCGTGAACGCACCACGGTTCGAACTCACCATGACTTGCTGATTCAAGCGGTAGCGATAGCCGAAGACGTTCAATAGCGGTCGGAGGTATTCGGTGAACACTTGGTTCAAGGCCGGTTGTTGGTTCAGTCGCTGGAGATTGCCGATGTCGTCACGTTGTTGCATCCTTGCTCGCGCCGGACCAAGTCGCGCACCGAAAGTTCCAGCGTTCATGCCTCCACCGACATTCGCAGCGATAGCCGCGAACCTCGGGTGGGTAGTGAAGAGGTTGTGGAGTTGGTTCAGGAAACTGTACTCAATGTTGGCTCCTGCCATCATGAGGTTGAACACGGGGGCCTCGGTCGGCCTCCCCGCTTCTTGAGTGCGGTTTGGTTGGCTTCCACTAAACCCGCCAATCGAAGAGCCCATTTGACCGAGAAGTTGCTGCGGGGTCGCATACCCGTAGCGAACGTTGTCCACGAGAAGAGTCGCAAGAGAAGGGAGGAGAAAGTAGCGCGACTGACCGTTCGCATTGAGGTCCGCTTGGAGAGCATTCGCTTCCTCGGCGTGTGGCCCGCCAAGGTTCCTGATTGCAACGTGTGCATCGTTCGTCGGGTCGTTTCGAAGGTCAGAATACGTGGCGAGCCAATCAATGTCGAGTTCGTACTGCTGCATGATTTGACCCGGAACTGCGGGGACTCCGCTTTGTCCCGGGTAGTCTTCAGCAATCCCCGCTTGAGCACCTGCAAGAGTCCACGGGTCAATGGCCCGGAGGCGCATAGATGCGTCACCACCGCCCGGGGCGATATGGGCTTCATAGTCCCCGAACAGGTGGTAGGCGAGCCCCCAGCCGGGGCGAAGGTCATAGCCGTTCAAGGGGTTCGGGGCGGGGCGTGGTGGACAAGTCAGCCGCCACATGTGGTACTTCTCTTCGACCCACCGACGAACTGCCGGCCGAGCGCGGTTGATGAACGCCTTGTTCGAGCGCGCACCTTGGGTCAAGAAAACTGTGGGCATCCCTACATCACAACCGGTATTCGAAACGTCGAGAGTGGTACTCGTTCCCCTCGATTGGGGCCGTTTCGCTCGCCGGCAGGACTTCGACGAAGAAGTCCACGTAGTTCGCTCCATTGAGGGCGTCGTAGCCCGTCGGCTCGATTGTAAGCGAAACAGGCTCTCCAGCGGACGACTTCACCACCTCAGTATAATTGTTGATGGGCGTGCCGTCCTTGAAGGTAGCGTAGGTGAAGCGGACGTTCGCGGCGGCTTTGGGCGTCACGCGGATAGTGACCGCGAGGTCCTTTCCTTGGAAAGAGGCACCGTTGAAAATGCCGTCCTGAACGAGGCTACCGGTCGAGTTGGTGTAGGTCAAAGTCATGTCCTCGATAGACGGGCCGTCAGGGCGCTCCTCGACCGCTTCGGCACGCTTCGACAGAAGAAAGAGCCCACCAAGGGCTGCAAACCACTTCCATGAGACGGCCGACTGTTCCTTCTTCGGGCTTGAACCATAGGGGCTGTATGTCATCGAAATCACGCATAGTAAATGATTGGACCGTAATTCCTGATGTAAGCCGAGTATCGGATGTCGGTCGCGGAGTGGTGGAAAGGGAGCACTTCGACGTTGTAGGTGATGCTGAAGATGTCGCCGTCGTATTCACGAGGCACGATGTTAAACACCCCCGTTTCTCCCGGGCGGAGTTTGAACTCACGGTAAAAATCATGGCGTTCGATGCCGGGGAGAGGGTACTCCTCGCCCTCATGAACTACGGTTTCAACCACAGACATCGCCAGTTGCGCGGTGACTCTCACCTGACTTCCAACCTTGTTGACCTGTTTCTCCCGGGCCGTGAAGCCAAGTTGAACAACGTTGTCGATTCCCTTTAACGTGCTGAACGGGTCGCCCTGCCGATATGAAGGGCCGTAGTTCTTGAAGTTCGATTCATAGGGACGAGGGGGCGGAATCGGGATGGGTTCATGCACAAGTTCGGTCGTTGGATTCCCGGCGGAATCATACCCGGTGGAAACGTAGTAGGACAATCTCAGGTCCCAGATGCTCGGAACGCTGTTGAGGTCAGGCCAAACGCCCAAGTCGTTCTTTTCCCGGTAGGCGATGTCATCCGGGTGGTGGGTCGAGGGGTGAGCGAGAACCTTACGGGAAGACGATAATGCCTTACGACCTGACAGCAATGCCAAGGCCAAGGGGATGCCTGCGGCAACCAGCAGCCAATCATCGTCATTCTTCGGGAACGCCATATTCATCACGGCCTGTAGACGTATTTCCACTTCGGAAGGAGACCCTCGCCGGGGCTGACCTCCTTCTTCAGCAGGTCCGTCTTGCGTTCCACGAGGTCTACACCTGACTTAAGGAGAACGGCAAAACCGAGAAGCGCCGACAACGTGTTCACGTCCTTCCACGTTGAGGTCTTGAGGCCAAAGCGCGAGAACTTGACGAGTTCCTTCGACTTCCCGAAACCGAAGACTCCGTTCTTTCCGACCCCTTCAAGCGCACCACGGCCACTCACGGCCACGACGAAAGCAAGGGAGGCGAGTTCGATGCGGTCCCACGTCTTGACGCTCAAGCCGAGCAACTTCTCACGCTTCTCCGCCGACATATGTTCACCTCAGTAGTAAATCCACGAAACCCCATTCTTGTCGGTCTTGATTTTCCATGCTCCGTCCTTGATGACGAGCATCGGTTTCCCCTTGTCAGGAACGGTCATGTACAGTTTGGGCTCCTCAAAGGTGCGGCCGGTTTCCTCGTCCACACCGAACTCGTGAATGTACTTTTGGTCGTCTCCGAAGCCTTCCTTCCCGTTCCGGTAGCCGATTGACCAGCAATCGCCAAGATAGACGAGCATGCCGCCGAAATCCACCTTCTCAGTTCGAACCTCCTTCGGGTCCTTGCCGTTGAAGTCCTTGTAGGCCTTCTTTGCCTTGTCCATCTTCTTCTGGCTCGGCGGGTTCTTCTTCGCCCTTGGGTTCCTCTTTTTCCCCTCGTCCCTCATCTTTCCGATGAATTCCCTTGGGTAAAGGAAAGTGAAACTGATGGAAGAGACGGGGTCCGGCAGGCCATCGGCCCCCCTCCCATCACCTTCGATTCGGATGTTCACCCAAGTCGACGGCGGGTACATCTCCGACATGCGCCTCATGATTTCTTGCCAGCGGAGGCCGGCCTTATTTAGACCAAAATCGAATACCTCCATGAACGCTTTAACCGCGGCGGGGTCTTCCAATAGGACCTCGAACTCTGCATCCTCTGTCCGCGCACGTCGAGCCTCAAACATCATTAGATGCATCAATTCTTCGTCGATGTATTCCTTGCAAGCCTCGGTGAGACGCTGGTCAAAAATCTCTCTGAGGGCACGCATTTGCTTGGGGACTTCTACCTCTGCGTCAAAAGGCGCGTTCTTCTTCGGCCTTGGGTTCGCGTAATTGACTGACAGTTCATAGCCGTCTCCAGCGGGCTCAAGAACCACGGATGCGACGTTGGAGTATCGTTCCCCCCTGTATTCGACCCATTCAGCAGGGCCACCTCGATAGTAGAAGGTGAAGACGCCTTGGCCGGTACGAATCATGTTGACCTTCCGCCCGGCAATCCTCAAATTGTTCTGCCTTTCATCTTGCCCGAACTTGGTCCCCCTCGAATCGGTGAAGAGGTTGCTCTCTTTCCTCCTTCGGAAAAATGGCGCGTTCTTCATCGGTTGGTTCTTTCGCTGCCAATCGTGAGAGGTCTCATCAGAAACGATGGGTCCACCGGCTGCCCATGTGTAGCAAGTGCGGGCCGAATGGCATTTGAAATGGTGCATCCAGCAGTAGCCCAACTCCCCCTCATCGTCTGAGGTCTTTCCGGGCATACAGTCCTTCATGCGAGGAGAAATGTCGAAAGCGACGCAGATGCTACAATTGGATTTCTTGGCGACTTCCGGGGTGGTGCCCCACTTCTCAGAGTAGCGCAACCAGTAGGCGGCGTCGCTGAGATTCAGGGGGCCGTATTGGATGTGTTCCGCATCAATCGCGGCGTCACGGTTCCGTGTGTTGACTTTGAGGTCTTGAGTTGCAAGCGGGCAAGACATCGCTGGGTTCCTTCTGGTACCCCACGTCTTCGTCACGGAGTCCACACCGCGCTTCCCGTATTCCTTCTCAACGTAGGAGAGGGCCACCTTGACTCGCTGGTCGTTTCGGGGGAACTCCTCGTTCATCTTCTTGTTCGAAACGAGGCGCTGGAAGTAGTTCTTCGCAGACTCCTTTCGCTTCTTCCCCGTCTTCTTGTTGGTCTGCCGGCGAGGCTTGACGGGTGGGTTCACAAGTGAACGAGACTTCAGCCGCTCGTTTATCAGATTCATCGCCTCCACCGTGGGTTCTCCCGAGTAGCCACGAAGCAGTGGAACTCTGTCGTACCCGTCACTCGTGGAAAACCACGCATCCTTTTCAGGATGGTAGTATAAATCGCCCAAGTCGTCGTAGGTCATGAGGTGCGGGTTATCCCAGTACTCCCACTCCGACATCCCTCGGAAGTAGTCTTCCTTGTTCTCCTCTTGGACGTCGTCCATAACGACGTCCCAATCTTGTTCTTCTTCATCGAGAGTCAATTCCACGACACGGTCTGCTTCGAGAGGACTCTCGAAAGCCGTAATTTCCACCATGTCGTTTTCGAGGGCTGCGACCATAGAGTGAGCAGCAGGGACGGTCCCTTCGACTTGAGCCGGGATGGACAAGTCAACTGAAACGGGGCCTTCGGGGGTGTCCATGGAAACGATGATTTCGTCCACCACTTGTCGCAATTGGGTCATTTCGCCTTTCAGTTCTTCGGTTTGAGCACTCATTTCCTGACGACGAATCTTGATGTCGCGCCTCCTTTGAATCGCCTCGAGGACCTTATTTCCGACCCATCCAGCAACACCAGTAAGCGAAACACCCGCAATAACCGACATTGGGTCAACCGGTCTGTTCGCCCGCAGGTATTCGGGGCGTGTGGATTGGCTCAATTTCATGGCCTTCTGCAACTTGCTGATGTCCGTCAGGTTCTCCTCATGGGACACCGCAAGTTCACCCTTGTGGAGTTGGAGGTCAACTGTGCTCTTCCCTTCGAATTGTGCCTTCTCGATTTCCATATCAAGTTCTTCGAGGCGCGCGAGAATCTCTTCGTTCTCCTTCTTCAGTTGCTCAATTTTGGAACCCGCGGCTTCTTCACTTTCGATGCGCCTGCGGGTGGAATCAAGGGTGGAGTTCGGCAGCGGGCCGTAGGTGATACAGGGGTCCTGACCACAACCGCAGTTCTTCTTCCCGGTTGGGTTCGTCAAGGTGTAGGAACCGGGCGTTGGCTCAGGGCGGAGTCCTGAGAGAGTGTAAGAACCGGGCGTTGGCTCAGGGCGGAGTCCTGAGAGAGTGTAAGGGCCGGGAGAAGCAGGGGGGGCGAGGTAGGGGTTTGCAGGGGCACCGATGTAATCCTCGACCGAAGAATAGGCTGCAGGGACCATCATCTTCCGAGCGTCACGGAAGCCCGGACCGAAGTAGTGCGTAATCGTGTAGGTGCTGCTGTAGCGGTTGAGGGCCGCTTTGTCGCTACCCATGAAGACGAGAACGCCCGAGTCGTCGTGAGAGAGGGGAAGGGCGAGAGAGCGAAGCATGTCCGTGACCTTGCTCTTGTCGCTCTCGGGGAAATCCGAAACAAAGGCGACGAGAGCACCTTGCCGCTGAGAAAGACGAGAAAGGAAGTCCTTCGCGTTTGGGCGGGCCTTGAACGTGTTCATGTAGTCGCGGAGGACCTTCTTGGCGGCCCTTCCCTTCTTCTTCTGACGCCGTGCGATGCGGTGCGCCGGAGACATGTCCACCACGGACTCAAGATTCACGACGATGAGTTTTTTCTCACCGTAAATGGGAGTGTTCTTCGGGGCGGGGTTAGTCCGGGGAAGGCTTGCGCCACATGTCGTGCAGCAAGCCGCTCCGAACACGGAACGAGTGTTGCAAGCCGGACATTCAGGCATACCAGCGAACACCTCCGGGGTTAGGTCGCTGGTCCTCGAAGGGCCGTTCATCCGCGCGCGCGTAAAATCCGGGTACGCCTGCTGAGACGGCTTCAGCAAGGGCCTTGCTTGAGGCCGCGACCTGCTCGGTGATGTTTGCCTCCTTTTCATCAACGAGCATTCCACTGTCCCGTGCTTCCTCGAAGTCACGAATGAAAGCGTCGATTTCCTCCTGTTCATACACCGCTGCCCACGCTTCCACAGACATCTTGGAAGCCTCCTGCATGGTCTTCTTCACCTGCCGGATTTCGGCTTGGGTGCTTCGGCCTTTCTTCAAACCGTCAAGCATGGCTGTGACGGAATCGACGGGCAGTTTCTGCTTCCTTGCACGGTCATACATCTTCTGACTGATGACCCCGGTTTCCAGCATTGTCTTGAGCACTTGGTCGTTCACGACCACGTAGCGGACCCACATGTGGTCTTCAGGAGTCAATGCGGCCGCAAGGTCATTCTCGTCCGGGTCTTGATTCTTCAAGAACTGCCTCTTTTGCTCCCATGCTTCCTTCCACACTGAATCAAAGAGGCCCTGCGTCTTGTTGCCTCCCTTTTCCATGAGGGCAGTCGGTATGTATTGAGTTGACTCCACTTCTTCGAGAGCCTCCTCGATAGCGTCAGCCGTTTCGTTGAGCATCTTCAGGCGGCGCTTTTCCCTCCGCCACTCCACGTAGTTGCGCCGAGCGGCGGCGGCGGCCTTCGCCGAAAAATCCGCGGCGAGGCTGATACCCGCTCCGAGGGCGGCAGAACCACCGGTGAAAGCGGTGGCGGCGCCGGCGGCACCAGCGGAAGCAGCAGCGACGGCTCCGGCCTTTGCGGCTGAAAGTGCCGCCTTGGTGCCCGGGACGACGTATTCGTCTCGGAGATACGCAGCCGATTCAGAAGTGAAAGCGATGACGTTATCCGACACTCGGCCAAGTTCGGTCATGCCGCGCTTCTTGTAGGAAGCGAGCATGCGCTTCGCCTGACGCATAGCGATGACTTCGATTTCAGCCTCGACGTCCTTACGGAAATCACCCGTGACCATATCAGGAATCCACATGGTAGGAGAGCCGGCTTCCCACAGGTTGTCGTATGCTTGCATGGCGAATGAGCGGGCGAGTGCCTCAAAGTCCACCTTCGAGACGCTTTTCTCGGTGAGCCCTGTTTCGTCGAGTAGGTAAATCGCCTTGATTTGACGAGGGCTGATGAGGGTCATGCCGACGACAATCTCGTCCAAGTCTGTGATGACATCCTCGGGCACGGGCGTGCCGAGGTCAATGTCCACGTCACCACCGACGAGGTTCTTGTTGATTCGAGATTGGAGCGCGATGAGATGCTCGTTGTAAGCCACGGCGTTCTGCAGGAGCGAGAACACGGCGCTATGCTTGTTTTCCGTCAATGGCTTGAACATCTTGGCGAGAACGCGGTTGAAACGAAGGAGTGCTTCGGCCTGCTTCTCGACCTTGCCCAAACTCTTGTTGTTCGGGAAGTTTGCCTTGAGCATCTTCATTTGCGCGTTGATGAACTCCTTCTCGGACTTGAAATCCACGATTTTCTGGACGAACATGTAGTATTCTGAGTAGTCACCGGTGTCCTTTCCGTAGAGAAATGCTCCGACGCAATCCACGACGTCATCGCACAGTTCCTTCGCGATGCGGTCGAGTTCGTCCGCCGCGTCTGAAAGAACCGAGCCGTAGGGGTCGTCTTCGGGGGAAGCAGCGTCGGTGAACGCAGCGAGTTGCTGGGAGAGGGGGAGCGTGTCGCGGATTTGTTGCTCCGTGTTCGCGATGAGCGTATCGGAGACCTTCTGTCCGACTTTCCCCATCTGCTTGATGATTTCCTTTGCCTGCCTCTCGCTGATGCCTGCTTCGGAAGCCATTTGCTTCTCGAGGTTCTTTCGTGCGGCGCGAACCTCCTTGAGAAGTTCCTTCTTCTGCTTTGAAGAAAGACGGGAAGCCACGTTCAGGCCCCCCTCAAGTAGCGTTCAAGGCGAGCGAGGGCTGCGGCTTGGGCGGCCGCGTTCATTGGGGCGGGGGCGTTCCCGATTCGACGGACTTCCGCGATTGCCCGGTTCATGTTGTTCTCAGCGGTCTGATTCAAGGAATCAACGAGACGCTGGCCGACTCCGCCGGCGAAGCCGACACGTGTCCTCGAAAGATTCTGCATGGCGAGCACCACGACAACCGTGCCCAGTTGGATGTCGGCTTCCGCGGGCTCATACCCGTAGGTTTCACGGGAGACGTGGATGGCGTCGACCACCACGTCCATGACGGTCAAGCCGCCTTGGCTGACGGACGCAGCAGCGATGCTCGGCGGGGCCTCGATGGAAAAGTGATTGAGAATGGCGAGAATAGCGGCCGTTTCCGTTGGGGTTGCGGCACCGCCCACGGGGACGTCACGAACACCGTTGAAGCCCGGAACACCGGCGCCGCCGGGTCCAACAGTCGGAGAAGCCAGAATCTTGAACGATTCATTGTTCACGAAGTTGCGGGCTTCCGCCTCGAAGTCTTGACCGGA
>Ga0160423_10000055_pt1 | contig 72427 bp, 58 predicted proteins | sample CRUFie14St8metaG_FD_108191 | JGI IMG/M metagenome (GOLD analysis project Ga0160423, IMG submission 108191) | Marine microbial communities from the Costa Rica Dome - CRUD Field 142mm St8 metaG | ecosystem: Environmental > Aquatic > Marine > Oceanic > Photic zone | place: Costa Rica: the Eastern...
GACGCACCAAGCGAAGCGTCTATGAAAGAGTGGCCTGAGCACTGGATAAACAAGCAAGACCCACTAGGTTGGCTACAATGGTATGATAGGTACTCTAAAGGTCGCCGCACCGAGGACGATGCTAGGCAAATAAAACGATGGAAATCTTTTAAAGCAAGACACCTAGCACAGTACTTAAAAAACCCTACACTTAAGAGAAAAGCTGCCCTTAGAAATTGGGCCATTGATGTGGAGAAATAACATGGACTTACTAACCATAGAACTACTTAAACTAGCCGCTAAAAAGAAAAAGCCTAAAGGAACAGCTACAAAGCGAGACCCAGCTAAGTGGGCTAGAGCTAAAGCTAGAGCTAAAGCTAAGATGGGCGGGAAATGGTCAGCTAGAGCAGCTCAATTAGCGGTTAAGTACTATAAAAGTTCTGGTGGCAAATACAAAGGTAAAAAACCTACTGCTAAAAATAACAAGCTTAAAAAGTGGTCTAAGCAGGACTGGCAATGGAGTGGCGAGCGTAAAAAGAAGAAAAAGAAATCTAGGAAGAAAAAAGCTAGTTTTAACGAAGAGTTGGTAACTAAGTTATTAGAATTTAGTAAAGAAGCCGGTAGTAAAAATAAAAGCAAAGGCGTGTATTTACCTGCTAAAGCTATAGATGCACTCAAGTCCAGTAAAAAAGGACGTAAGAAACTTAGAGCAGCTAGCCGTAAGAAGTCTAAAGCCACCCGTGAAGGAAAGCAGCACGCTAGTCACGGATTGCATAAAGGCAAAAAGCGTAGTAAGTTAGGGCACACATATGAACGATAGGCACTTAAGTCAAAAAACAGCGGGCATGCCCAATGTTAATTCTTCTCTAAAGCTACTAGAAAATGTGCTAAAAAAAGTAAAATTACCAGAATTAGCAGATAAAGTAGATTTATATAGAGCTAGGAGAAATCTAGGGATAGCCGTAAAAGATTTAAAGAAGTACGAAGATCTTACAAGCAGATTTGGTCAAATGCCTCGGATAGTTATTCCTAAAACGCATATTGATGTACCTGATTTAAAAAGATTAGGATTTCAGAATTCTTTAGTAGCAGTCCCTGAGGTAGGTCAAAAAACATGGACAACCTATAGGCACCCTTTGGACAAGTTACATCTACATGATCATGGCGATGTTCTAAATATGCATATAGATAATCTACCTTCATTACAAATGGTAGCAGAGAGAAATTCTCTATCTAAAAAAATGAGAGAAAAATTATTAAAAACTATACCTGCAGGTATTAAACCTTGGACTCCAGGTAAGAATAGAAAGTCTCTTATGAAAAAATTAAAGGAAACTGCATCTGGAGTAGGTCACGCCGTCCTAGAAGGAGGACCTGGATATATTAACTACGGTCTGAAGCAGTTAAACCCTTTCAAAGTATCGATGGCGGACGAAATACTAGCCAAATTACCAAAAGACTACTTAAAAAAGCGTTATGGAGTAACAAAAACCTCTAGCTATACTTCCCCCTATATGCAAGCATACTTAGCGGGAGTAAAATTAGCGGAAGCACAGTTTGATGATTATCAAAGTGTTAGCGATCCTGATGGTTTTGATGAAGTCACTACAAAATCAGATAGCGAAGATCCTAAGTCTTTTAGGAGCACTAGTTATAGCGATAGAAGTAGCCCTGCTACAAATAACTATAGCACTAGTGGACGTAACCAAAGCACTCATGCTAAGCAACCTGATGAGGTTATTCCTGACCAAACTTTTGAAACCAACTCACCTAAACGTGATAGATTAAGAGGTAAATATAATGGCTAAAATAATAAAAGGAGACATTGAAGCTACTGGAGAAATCAAAGGCGCTACTATAGTAGGAGACCTGACTGGGGATGTCACTGGTACAGCAGATATTGCTACTGAAGTAACAGTATCTGCTAATAACAGTACTGATGAAACAGTATACCTTACTTTTGTAGACGGAGCCACCGGTACTCAAGGTTTAGAAACAGATACTGGATTAACCTATAACCCCAGCACTAACCAAATAAGCGCCATTACTTCAGGATCTATAGCAGTACAGAACGTAATTGGAGCGGGAGCAAATAATCATTATGTGCCTGTAGTTAATACATTTAATGGTAACTCTAGTTTATTTGGAGACGCTAATTTAGAGTTTAACTCTAGTACAAATACCCTAACCACTACCGCTTTTGCAGGAGCACTCACGGGTAATGTTACGGGTAATGTTACGGGGGATGTAACTGGAGGAGTATCTCTGCCTTCAGGCAAAACTATAGCAGGGTTACATACTTCTAATACTATCAGCACTGCAGGTAATATCTCAGTAACTAGTTCAGGTAGTGCTGTAATAGCACCAGAAGTACAAAGTGCTAAAATTACCCATCGATCAAGTGACGCAGCCTTAGTAATAAGCTCTATAGATGATGTAAAGGTAGTATTAGATGAAGGTACGGATAATTCTGCAGGTACTTTTACTATACATAAAAATGCAGACAGTAACCCTGCGGTTTTTTCAATAAATGAATCCGGAATTACCACAGCAGGACAAGTAGTTTCTTTAAGCCATATTTCTTCCACTGACGGAGACATAGCTACTACTAATGGCAATGTTTATACCGTGAATGGCAACCTATATACCACTAATGGTAATATAACTGCCGGAGGAGATATTACAGTAGGCGATGACCTTTATATTAACGGTAGTTCTACAGCGGTAGTATCCTCAGTTTCAGGGCAAGGAACTTACATAACTTTTTCTTATGCCAATAGTACCCGGGGTGTAACTTTTAATACGCCTGACTTTAGGTTAGCCGGAATACCGGAAGAAACTTCCAGTTTTGCTACCTATTATTTAGGTGTTAGGACTGCAGAAGGTAATCGAGTATATAGAGATGATGCAAATTTCTTCACCGGAACACACATCTACAAAGCAGCAGGCGACATAGCTCCTGGCACCGCAGTAGAATTAGTAAACGGATCTGTACAAGCAACTAGTTCAGCTAACTCTGCTATATGCGTAGGCATTGTAGCACAGACCGTAGAAGCCACCGCTGAAAACCCTATTGAGACTTCTTTAGGTGAGAACTTAACCTCAGGCTGGGCTATTAAACTAGCTTCGGTAGGTGACGTAAAGCACCGTAGCAGCACAGGATTCCTAGTATGCAACGAGGGTGGAGACATCGCTCCCGGAGACCTCTTAGTTACAAGTTCAACTCCCGGTTACCTAATGAAGCAAGCAGACGATATAATTAGATCAACAACAGTAGGTAAGGCCATGGAAGCACCGAGCTTCGACGAGAACGGCCAAGCCTCTGGCATCTACGGATACATTTACTGCGGGTAATAATATGCAAGACAAACTAGCACAGTACTATTATAACCTAGGCACTGAGCTAGCAATGCAGCATAGTGGCTTAGAGAAAACAGCTTTTTTAAAAGGATTAGGTAGGGTACTAACTCGAGGAACTCCTCAAGACCTAGTAGCTCACTTTGGTAAAAGAAACTTAGCTAATACTATCGGTAAAAAAGACTTAGCTAATATTATTAGTAGGTTAAGACCTTTAGGAGGCAAATCTATAGCTACTGGTGTAGGATATACAGGGCTAGGTGCAGGACTAGGCGTAGGAGCTGATGTATTAGCTACAGCTTACGGACTACCTGGTTTAGGCACTACAGGTTCCGCAATGTTCGGAGGGGTTCTAGGAAAAATGTTCAAAGATAAGAGAACCCTAGACTTAGCAAGGTCTTTAACAAAAGCTGAGAAAGCCCTAGTAGCTAAGAACATGACCTATAATCCAATTAGAAGTAGTTTATATAGTGGTATAGGAACTATGAATCCTGCTGGAGCACTTAGTGATTTGTACACTAATTCCAAAGTAAGGAATATTTTAGGAGCAAAAACATTATGAAAATTAAAGTAACTAAAACTAAGCCTATTGCAAAAGCGCTTATTATTAAGTCTAAAGGAAGCATGCCTATGAGCCCTAGTAGCATTACCGACATGGTAGGCGGGCCTATTAGCATGCTTATGAAAAGCTTAATGAGCAGTGATATGCCTAAGATGCCTAAGATGCCTATGATGCCTAAAAGTATGGGCTCTATGGTAAAAGACCCAGAGTATGATGATAGACAAATGATCCTACACTCTCTAAACAGTATCAGAGCTATCTGCGATGAGTTAGAGCAACTAGCTTGTGGGTGCGACCCTATGCCTTCTTGGGCAGAAGCTAAGATTTATGCAGCCCAAAAGGATATACTTACTGTGTTAGGTTCTCTTTTAGGTAAGAAAAAAGGATAAGTTTATGAACGCTACTGCTAGCATGTTAGAAGCACCTCTTGAAAAAACAGCATTTGCTCCTGATATAGGTGAAGCGATTATGCGGGCCTATAAGCAATTCGGTACTAAAGGGTTAGCTGGGTTTATACCCGGAGTAGATAGCTACGCTGCTTCTGGTCTAGCAGGAGTAGGCGCCTCCGAGCTAACTAGTAGGCTAATGCCTCAAATAGCTAGAAGAAATCCTAAGAAGGTAAAAGCTCTACAAGCAATAGCTTCCGGCTTAGCAGGAGGAGGAACAGGTTTAGCAAGTAGCTTTATAGGGGCGCCTTTAATGCGTGATCTTAAGAAGGTACCTAATACTAAGCTATTACCCGAATTAGCTAGCTTGGGTGCTTTAGCAGGAGGAGCTGAGTTATTAGCCGCCCCTTATATGGGTAAAACTACTGGTGCTTTAGAACCTATTTTAACTACAGGAGCAGGAGCAGGCTTAGTATCTGCAGCACAGGGTATACGTAAGAAAATAAATCTAGACAACTTTATACGAGCTGCTAGAAGAGCTGGCAAAGAAGTAGATGCTAAGCCTATTAGCTATACTAAAAGCATTATGGATTCTTTTAGGAAGTTGCCGGGAGGTAGTTTACCAGCAGGAGCTGGAGCAGCTTTGTTAGCTACAGGAAGCCCTGTACTAGGAGGTACTGCTTTACTATCAGCTCCGTTAATGAACAATAAAGTAACAGAGTATTTAGCAGATGTCTCTAAAGAGTTACAACGTAATAAAGAAATAAAAGAGCTATACAAAAAGTCTAGTCTTAACGCACCTTTAGCAACAGAGCTATCTAAACTAGCTGCCCCAGCCTACATGACCCTAAGTCCTAATTCACTAGAAGCTTACACTATGGATAAGCAGGCTTTTATAGGGGCTTTAGGCGAGTTCTTAGGTAAAGGTATACAGAAGTTTACTGGAGGTATGTTAGGCAAAGGAGTTCAGGCAGGTAGAACTGTGCAGCGAGGTGTTCGTCATCTTCCTTCTCATCTCGAAGGTTTGCAAACCTTTGGTAGAGAGCAGATATTAAAAGGTATGGGACATACACCTACCGCCCCGGCTACTAGAAAACCGGGATTTCTTACCAACTTTATGGAAGGTATTAGTAAAGGAAGAAATCAGCAGTTTGAAGCACAAACAGGGCTATCTAATGTAACTAGACAAGAGAGAAAGTTTTTAACAAGCGCCAAAGGTGGTGATAAAAGCCAAGCAGCTTTTAGAGAAGTTAATCCGGTTCTTAATAATGCTAACCCTGAAATCCAAGCAGCTAGGCGAGGAGCAGAAACTCAGCAACGAGTGCGGTCAGAGATAGGTATGATACCTACCACCGAGTCGGCGGTAGCTAGGGAGTATGTTGCTACTACAGGTTCTCGAGCAGGACAACCCCTACGCCCTGTGGTATATAGTGGGGGCAGTCCAGTAATTGTTAAAGATACTAGAATGGGTAGAGTTTATAATAGGCAATTTGCAACTGCCGAAGCAGAGGTAAACGCTTTAAGAGGCCAATTATCGGCAGCCCCAGCAGATGCCAAACCTTTTATACAACAGAGACTCCAAGCTGCAGAGCAAAATCTAAACAAAGCACGAACTCAACATGAAGAAGCTTTTGGACAAGCCTATGCTTCCCATCCTCGAGTAGCTCCTACAGCAGCACCTACAGTAGCTACTGATGCTAGTAGAACAACTAGACAGATAAATATAGATCTAGGGAAACAACGAAGAAATATAAATGCGGAAATAAAAGCGGAAGAAGAAGCCCTAGCTAAATCAACAGATCCTTTACGAAAACAAATTTTACAAAAACGGTTGGAAGGCCAGTATGCTAAAAGACAACAAATAGATGATCAAATAACACAGTTTAGATCAGAAGCTATAGCTAGAAATGCCCCTACTACGCCTGCTCCTCAAGTTCAAACAATAAGTAATGAAATAGCTATGGGTAGAGGCACTGTCCCAGAATTACAAACCCGCGCTTCAGAAATAGATACTAGACTACAGTACTTCAATAGTGAGGTAAGTAGAATAAATAGCACAGGACAGTTAACTAAAGCACAAAAAGAACAAGCTATAGCTAGACTACAGCCGGAGATACAGAAATTAACAGCTGAGCAATCAAAGGCCTACGAGGGGTTATACAAAGGACAGTATGGTAGAGGTGTACCTAATGCTTCCTCTGTAACCGAGAGTGCTAAAGCCCAGCAGTTTACTACTGATTTAGATAATGCTATAGGTCAAATAAATACTCAAATATCTACTGGTGGGTTGACTCCTGTTCAAGAGCAAGCTTTAAACAGAAGATTAAGAGACTTAACTTCTCAACGAAATCAAATGTCCGATAGAGTTATAGCTACTGCGGATACTGCTGCATTAAACACTCAAAAAACTAAGTTGACTACCGAAGTACAGCAACAAGAAGCTATCATAAATGATCTATCGGGTACTTACACCAGAGATCAAATAAACGCTGCTAAAGCACAAAAAGCACGTTTAGAAGGCGAACTAGGAAAAGTAACCAATCGAGAACAGCAACTAGCCTCTGAGGCAGAAGCAGCTACGTTACAAGCACAACGACAACAAGCTGAAATTACCGCACAGCAAAGCCAGACTAGAGCTCAAAATATTAAGAGTAAAATGACAGCACCTACAAGAGAGCAATCTCAACAAGTACAGGATATAGCTAGAACAGAACTAGGCGCTACTGGAGCTTCTGCAGAATTTAGAGTAAAAGGCTTAAGTGATAGCACTAATAATTATGTTTATGAACAGGGCTTAATACCTAGAGAATATGCCCAGTTTGAAAAAGGCACTCTTAGATTAAGTAGGACAGGTGCGTCTGAAGCAGCTAGAAGTTCGGGCCTCAACGAGGCGGTTACTCAAGCAGACAAAGCATTAAAGGAGCATTTATATAGTCAAGGAAGTGGTTTATTCTCACAAAGAATGGAAGCAATAGATTCTCCTGTATCTAAACTAATTAATGAGAACCCTAACTTAAGAAATGAGCTAACAACTAGAGCTAATTCTTTTATAAAAAATCCAAAAATGACTCAAGAAGAATTAGCTAATCAACTTAGGAATGAAATGAGGATAGATCCTGCTGCGGCAGATGAGTTCGCCGCTTCTTTAGCTAACAGTGGCGCTATCCAACAAACTCGACGTAATCTAGAAGTGTCTTCTAGTAATTTCCAAAGAGAAATGAATTCTTTTATGTCTAAAGAGTTTAGAGCTAGCTCGGATAAAGTAATAACAGATATAGGCAAAGATTTTAATAAGGTTAAGGGCCTAACCGAGCAGGAAACTAGTCAATTCCAAGGTATAGTTACTGCTTTACAAGAATCAGGTTTAAGTTCTACAGCAGAAGGTAACGCAATACTATCTTACTTAAAAGATAGTATGAAAAGTGGAGATATGACTAGAACAGCTATCTCAGATGTAACTAAGCTTATTAGAGGAGAAACTGCGACAATAAGTACCTCAGGAACAAAGAAGTTTTTAGGAAGAAACACTTCCGGCAGAATGGGCTCTATAAGCCTTAAACCTAACCAAATAGAACGATTAAAACAGACTGGTTTAGAAGTAGGTCAGACTACTCGAGGAGACCTAAGTCAATTCGGCGCTAGTAATCTAAGAAACTTAGAGACTCATTTTGGGGATAAAGCAGTAGCCCAAGAGCTGCAGCAACTATCAGTATCTTCTAACGAAGGAGCCTCTGCAGTTAACAAGGTTATGAGCGGTAATGCTTCTCTAGCTGACTTCTCAGCTAAAGAACTTAATGCTCTTAACATAACCCCCTATAAACCTTCTGCAGGAGTAACACTACCTAGAGGTTACACTAATAAATCTCCTGGTGATGTAGTAAGACAAGCCACTAAGGAGATTACAGCACAAGAAAAAATAATAAAAAGATTAGAAAGCAAACCCAATTTAAACAAGAGCCAAAAGAAACAACTTAATGCAGCTAAACAAGAAGTTAAAGATCTTCAAGCACTGCAAACTGATGCACAGACCTATATTACTAACAATCAAAGTACTTTAGACAGATTCACCAATGAAGTACGAAACGCTCGTGTACAGTACGAAGCACAAGGCGGAGTAGAGGGCACCTTAAACTTTACAGGAGAAACTTCAAGAGTATTTGAGCAACAACCGGGACTATTCTCTAGATTTGGTAGTGGAGCAGATAATATCTTACGAGGATCACAGTACGCAGGTGAAAAAGGTCCCGGCGCTTTAGGACTCGGTTTCACAGGAGCTGGTGTCTTAGGCGCTACAGCTTATGGAGCCAGTCCTTCCCAAAGCTCTTATATGCTGGGTACCGCTAGCTTTGGACTAGGTCCTCTAGCTCCTCCTGTAAGGTATATTAAGAAAACAGCTATGATGGCACCTGTTAAGTTTAAAGGAAACACGACCCCTAAAATGTTAGGAGCTCCTGTAGTAGAGTCTCCTATGACTAGTACTCATATACATAAGTACATGCAAGCCCCCGTAGGATAGTAACATGGGTTTATTTAGCAGCGAAAATAAAGAATCAAAAGGAAGCCCTCTTTTTGCAGGATTACTGGGCACTGCTGCAGTAGGAGCTACTCCTTTAGGAGAGTACTTAGCAGATAAGCATTTAGCACCCGAAACAGATAGATTATCTAAGGAAATAGCTAGTTCTACGCAGGAAGATGCTCTTAGTATCGTAGAGAAATTAAAAGACAACTTGCTGGATAAACGAATAAGAGACATACCTATTTTTGTAGAAACTAATACAGGAGCAGGATTTACTACCGCAGCTAAAGACTATTTGCCTGAAAAAAAAGAATTTTTTAAAGCTATTGATAAGGGAGGTTACAGAGTACTAGACAACACTGATAGGTTAGATCCTTTAGAAGCAGTAAAAAAAACTAGGAAAGCAGGAGGCTTCATTACTGCTCCTGCAGGAACTGATATAGCAACCATAGCTCATGAGCTAGGCCACGCTAGCATACTTAATAAAAATCAAGGGTTTAGAGGAACTAAGCTTTTTGATAAAATGGATATGCTAGGCAGATACTTGCAAGGTTCTAATAGAGCCAGTAGAACTGCGGGCTTGTTTGCTTTAGCAGGCTTAGCTACCGACTCTGAAAATGACTCTAAGTATTTGATACCTGCAGTAGCCGCAGCAACCCAAGCACCTTTGATTTATGAAGAAGCCAAAGCAAGTAAGGAAGGTTTAAAGGCTCTTAAGAACATTATAGCCAAACAACCTACCACTTCAGAGTTAGTAGAGGACACTGCTAAAAAATTAGTCTCAGGTGAAGGTGGTAAAATAACAAAAGAAGTATATGACCTCGCTAAGCCTATGCTTAGAAAAGCATTAGGAACCTATGGTGCTAGAAGTGCGGGTATAATAGCAGCTCCTTTATTAGCCATAGCAGCTAGAAGCCAGTTTGATAAAGCTACTAGAGATTAGTTTCTTCTTCCGATAAATCATCTAAATCATCTACTCTTGGTAATAGATCATTATTAATCTCTTGCTTATCAGGAAATTCTTGCTTAAATAAGATAGTCATGCAACTATTGCAAATACCTCCATCAGGAGTTTCGTCAATATCTGCATGTAAGCAGAGTTCGGGAGTTAAGTCGCTTTCGAAATAATCACTATTGTCCATAGGAGTCTCCATGAGAAAATTTGGCGTTGTTAATGAGGAGAGAACCTCACTTAGTAATTCTACCCTAAAAGCTGCTACAGCAGAAGAGTTACCTCCAGAATTAGATGAGAATCTAGAAGTAACTGAGTTAGATGAAGAAGCTCAAGCACTGCAAGATATGCTAGATAATATGAATTCCACTAGGCAAACTCCTAGAGATCATTGGTTAGAAGAGATCGAACTTGAGAACTTAACAAGTGAAGAGGCTGCTAAGATCCTTGATCAAGTTATTACTAACGGAATGTACGAAGAAACCTACAAGATGGGTCGTATGGTAGTAAGACTAAGAACCCGCACTACTTCTGATGCAGATAGAGTTATTGAGGCTATACAAGACTTTAAACCAGAGACCAATGGAACTCTTTCTCATTTGATTGCAAGAATGAATCTTGCAGCTAGTATTTCAAAGTTTGGAGATAAGCAGTTTAACTTCACAGCACCTAATGATGGTGATCAAGAAGTTTTAGAATTAGAGTTTACTGAGAGGTATAACTTTTTGAGCAATGTCCCATCCCAAATCTTTTTTGCTCTTACACAAATTCTAGAAAGATTTGATAGAAGAGTGCAGCTGGCTTGTGACCCTAGAGCTATCGAAAATTTTTAAGTAAGCCCTGGGGTAGTGCTAGAGCACAAATGCTTTTATGGGGCATAGAAATACCTCCTAGAGGCAGTGCTAGAAGCTGGATCATGGAGGAGATGGTTCACAGAGAGCGTATGCGAAAATGGCACTACCACTACTCACAAGTTCTTGGTTTAGCAGCACAAGTAACTGGTGATAAGAATCTGTTAGACAAATTAGCTTCTAGATTAGATAAACTTTTTAATATGGAGCTACATATCCCGGAATCCTATGATTTTATAGGAACAGATGGCGATATTGAAGATAGAGTTTCTCCTTCTGACGAAGAACTCCTAAACATGTTAGACAGGATACCAGATGTATAACCAAGTCCAGGGCACTTACCCCCAACTAGCAGGTAGTTTTTACAACGCACAAGGCATGATGCCTCATGACAATGGTAGGACTGCTCATCAAGTACCTACTTTTTTTGGTGGCTTACAGAACATGATGTCTGCTAGTCATGCGATGACTAACTACCGGAACATACCTTTAGGGCAGAGTATATTAAGAACACAAGCTCAAGCAGGTCAGCAATATGCAAATAATATGGGAGCTGTCATAGGAGGAATAGGAACAGGAACTACTCTTGTAACAGCAGGAGCTGGTTTAGCGGCTATGGGAGGAGTAGGTGCAGGAACTGCGTTAGGATCTGCTCTTGGGATAGTAGGTGGGGGATTCGGTATGGGGGCTAGTATAGCTATAGGAGCCACTGTACATTCGTACAAAAAAAAGATGCGTGAAATTGAAGAGATGCGCCAGTTAACCCAACACGGTAATTTTGGGTATGGTTTAACAGATCCTTTTACAGGGCATATGACTAGAGCTAACGCTTTAAACCTAAGCTCTAGTTTAGGTGGGGCAGCTAGAGCAAGTGATTTTAAATCTTCTGATTTTAAAAAAATCACAGGCATGGCTAGTAACATGGGGATGCTTTCAGGCACCAATAATATTGGTGAAATAACAAAAAAAATTACCGACCTAGCTAAGGCGTCTAGAGAGATAGTAATGTTAGGTGAAGGTATTTCTATGAATGATGCTATGAACCTTCAGAAGCTAACTCAAGATATGGGCATAGATACAGGTAAGTTTAGAGCAATGGGCTTAGGCAAGAACTTAGTTACTGCTGCTAGAGCAGCTAGAGTATCTATGGATCAAGCAGCTCAGATGGGCGGACAAGGAGCTATTACTTTTCAACAAATGGGTCTAGGTGCTGCTTCTGGTATGAATGCCGCATTCAGTATGAGCAATGCAGCTCAAGCACTAGTAAACACAGGCTCTATAGATCAGAGACTTCTTAAGCAGTTGGGCGGGGTACAAGGCCTAGGACAAAACTTAATTGCTGGGCAAGCGAGTACTATGGGTAGACTAGCAGACACCCTAGTTATGGGTGCTGCTAAAATGGACCCTGATGGAAACTTTCGCATAGATAGAGAGTTATTAGATCAATTTACTAGAGGAGATGTCTCTAGGGAAGATATGATTCGTAGAGGCAAAAATCTAGGTAAAGGCCTAAGTAAATTTGAAAGAAGCCGAATGTTAGAACAACTAAACCGTCAAATGCCTGAATTAAAACAACAAGTAACTGATTCGTTAAACAATGAAGAAATTATGCAAATTCAAGGCCAAGAGGTTATGGCTTTAAAAGAGCGTACTGGAATGAGTATGCGCCAAGCCGCTAATGCTTATTTTCAAGATGCAGGACAAGCAGACTCATTTCTAGCGTATGCCCAAAACTTTAGTAAAGTCAGGTCTGAAAGTCGTAGACAACAACGCATAACAGCTACTGAAGAAATGTATAGATACGGAGGTATGTCTAAGAGTAATTCACTACTTAATAGAATGGGTAGAGGCGCCACTGAACTAGGGTCAGATTTTATAGATTTTATGCTTAGAGGGACCGATCAACTAGGAGAGCATATAGCTAAGCAAGTAGCTGACGAGCAAGATAGGATAGCTAGAGGCTCTGCTAGGCTATTTAGTCATTTAGATGTCGAAGAAGGTCCTAGAATAAACTTCACTGCTAGCGATCTAGTAAATTCACAAGACATTGGGAGAAGCAGACTTGGAACATCTAAGGTTGAGATGTTAGAAAAGCTAGGAGCAGAAAAGTACATGGAACGTATGGGAATAGACGGTATTTTTGACTTTGGAGGTGGAGGTTTAGCAGAGAGAGTAATGGAAGCAGAGTTTGGTGAAATGAATCCACTAAGTAAGGCACTTAGAGGACATTACTCAGGATTTGAGTATAGTTACGGTAATTATGATGAACGTTTAGAAGGTGTTCTTATAAGTCAGGCTCAGTTAACTGATGAGGCGGATTTAATTAATCAAATACAAGAAGACGCTAGAGATTATAGTAGAAAAGATAAGCGTAGCAGAAGGGTATTTGAAGAATCTTTAAAAGAACTAACTAAGATAGGAGAGCAACGCCAAAGAGGCGATGTAACAAATATACATGACATGACTCCTAGTATGGTAGCCATGAAGTTAGGCGTAGATATTGGAGATAAACAAGTTAGAGCTGCTATAGGTAAAGCGTTTAGCACAGTTATGGAGGGTAAGGGATCTGCAAATGCTCGTATAGGGCTATCAACAATGATGGCTGAGCTAGGAGGAATAGTGGGTTACACGGATAAACTTGAAGATAAAGGTAATTTTGAAGAAGACGTACTTAGCTTAGGTAGAGGAGGCTCTCTTAAAGCTGAAGGTTTAGACAAAGCCCTATACGAATCCAATATAGGGGGAGATGATTTAAAAAAGATAATCGATGCTATTGCTAGAACCCCTGAGATGTTTCAAGGAAATACTCCCTACAATATTGCAGAAGTGTTTGATGAAGCAGGTATAAAAGATTTCTCTAAGTTTAATATGGGAGGGGTAAAAACCCTTATAGATGTAATTAGAGGAGGCACAGTTACTAGACAGGATAAGGAAGGTAAATCAGAATCTTTCTCTTTAGGGACACAGCATCTGTTAGACTTAGATCTTTCTAATATACGTAGTAACTTTGTTGAGACTAGAAAAAACAGGATACTCAGCGAAGAAAGAAAAAAATTCAATAGAAGAATAGGTCAGAATTTAGGAAATGCTAAAGGGGGAGAGCTTATAAGAGACCTTAAGAAAGGAAGTATAGGCCCTTTTTCTAGATACCAAGATCAAGCTACCCAGGTAATATTAGACCAGATTATGAAACAAGAAGGGGTCCAGAAGGACATAGATGATGTAGTAGAATATGATCTCGAAAGATTTGAAAAAGAACTAGAGTCTAGGGTAGACGCCAATGTGGCTGCAGGTAGGAATCGTTTTGAAGGTTTTTCAGAAGCAGATAGGAACTATTTTATAAATACTTATAGGCATAGTAAAACAAATGAACATACAGTTAAAGTAAGGAACCAAAAAAGAAAAGAACTTAGAAAACAAGCTTCCGATCATGTAAGAGAAATTCAAGAAAGGCATGTAAAAGATGAAGACGTTAATAAAGAGCTAATTAATGAAAAAGCTAAAGAACTCTTAGAAAAAGATAAAGAGAAATACTCTACAGCTCTATTCAACAAAGATGCTACTACCCTTAAACAAGTACTAGAAGGGCTTACATTTGGAGCCGAGGATCCCGACAAGAAAAAAGCTTATCAGAACTTAATGAATAAAGACTATTTTGAGGAGTTAGAGTCTGAGTATCAAGCGACTAGAGTTAATCTTAAACTATCGGGAGCCTCTCAAGAGGAAGTGCAAAAAGCTAAAGACGAAATGATACTTAAGATAGCTAACGAAGTAGCTAAGGCAGGCGAGGGTAAGACTAAAAAAGACGAGTCTTTAAAATTAGAAGATGTTATGGCCAATGTAGCTAAAGCTTTAGATGGTCAAAATCAAATACTAAATAGAATAGCCACTTCAGCAAAAGACGGTAAGATGGAGCTAATACTAACAGCGAGTACAGGCTCAAAATCTAGTAAACCAGCAGATGGAGAAGACCCATAATGAGCACACCTCTACAACAAAGATACATACTACCTACCAGTAATAGTCTCTTATGCTACAGGCTCATGGAGTGCATTGCAGATCATAAGAATAGCAAAGAGCATAAGTACGACCACTTTCCTACTTATAATCTTTCTATGGCTGTTGCTGATCAAAATACTGTTCTTATGACTGAGGTTTCTCAGCAGGGAAGGCTAGGAGATTAAGATGCGATATAATGGTGTGTACTCCAGTGCAGAGTCTGGAGTAAAAAAAGGTTCTAGCTCTTTATTTAACTATAACTCAGGGCAGTTTTCGGTTATAGATAGTAAGAGCAGACGCCCTATACTAAGCACGGGAGATTTAGCTAATGCAGATCTTAATGTAGCTAAAATACGGTTAGTTAGTACTATACCTGATAAACCTGTAGATGACTCAACTACTCCTACTAATAAGAAAGTGGAGAATAAAGCTTACGTAGGATTTATCTTATCTGCAGTACAAGAACAACATGCTGAAAAGATGCAAGTAGTAAGCCTACCAGGAGATGCATATGCTTCGTATTTCTATGGGTCTCAGCCTAGGCAGTTTTCTTTCCAAGGGATACTTCTTAATACAGCAGAAGATCAGTGGAGAGATGCTTTTGAGCAGATGTATGAAAAATATCTTAGAGGCTCAGCTGCTAGTCGCAGATTTAATATGGTTCAAGTTAGCTATGATAATAGAGTAGTTTCTGGATGGCTTACTAGTATGAGTCAACAAGTTAGTTCTGCTAGCGACACCTATAATTCCTTCAGTTTCACTATGTTAGTTAGTCGTATAGATATAATTGGAGGTAACAAAGAACTCTTCTTAAATTATATGACAAAGCAACAAGGTATACTTACCGATTCGAATATAGAGGCTGATTTCGCAGTACTAAATAATAAAAACTACAACGCATTAGTTAATCCTGTAAGGACAGGTATGATGAAGACCCCGCCTAGACCTAAGCGGGGTGGTAAGCGTTCTAGACCTACTAACGATTGCCCATTTACCCGACCAACAGGGCAAGGCGGCCAACCTAATAATGCTGGAGGACCCACCATCTCCACCGATTTTAGAACAACTGCTGAGTGTACTATCACAGAAGCTTTTATAGCTAAAAAACAAGAAATAGACCACCTAGAAAAACAACTTGAAGAAGCTAAAAAAGATTCAAGTAAAGCTACTCAAGAAGATGTAATGAAACTACGCGCGGAGTATGCTAGACAGATAAATTTATATAATGAAAAAGCAGCAGAATTACAAGATGAGCTACAAGCAGAGTATCATGAAGCTTTAACAAGAAAAGGAGATGCTGGAGGTAACGCCTATTCTATAAAAGATCCTAGTAAAAAAAACTCAAGCACACTTATAAAGGTAAACACTTTTGCCCCCGGAAATGTAGTGACACAAAATGAATACGGAGAATCACTTAATTCAAAAGTAGTTGTAACTGCTTCTGTAACTACACTGCAGCAAAACCAAAGATTGATAGATGACTCCTTGGCTAAATCAAGAGTTAGGGATGAAGCTAAGAAGGCTAAAGAAAAGAAAGCAAAAAACGACAGAGACTCCGCTACTCTAGATAACTTATTAAACTCTGGAGAATAAACATGATACTCGATACTTATCAGCACATTGTAATAGAAACAAGCTCACCAGTAACTGAGAATCAAGTAACAGTTACTCTTAGCTCTGATTTTTATACCCCTACGCTAGAGGTGTTTTCAGACCAGTACTACTTAAAAATTAACACTAATTCTGTAGAAATACATCCTAACATGGAGTGGATTCCCTCGACTACTATAACTGTTATAGTAGAAGGTGATACTCACACCTTTACTACTAAGGAAGACTTCTACTACTATTTACCAGAACAAGTAGCTTACTCTAAAAACTTTATAACACAACAAGACCCTTGGGACGAGTTATTAAAGTTGGGTTTAACCACCACTGAAGAAATAAATTTACTAAAATCTTTGCCAGAAGGAATAAGTAAGGTAGGGCATAAGTTATCTAAGTGTTTGGTAGGAGCTTTTTTATACAATAACACTGTAGAGAATAAAGCTATAACACTTCTAAAAGGCTTACGTAGAGCCATGCAGCTACTCGTTATATTAGAGCTTGAGGTTTTAGTAGAATACTTTTTGTTTACACCAGGACCTAGTATAGACTGGTTTAGAAAAGCAGCAATACCATTTTCAGTATCTGACGATGAAGTATTCACTAGATTTGCTAAAATAGCTGTAGATATAGATAAACTAGAAGCTAAGTTAATTAGCTCTGATATGAACATTGCTGTTATAGATTCTTTAAAGTACCATATATCTCCCGACTCAGATTACTACGAATTAGTAAGAGCAATAACCTTGTATTTCATGGCTTTAAGGTATTACAGCAATGGCGAATTTAGCTACTAGAATTGATTTCAAAGTTTACATAGCAGGAGTGCTTGTACCTGCTTCTCAAGTAACCGTAAGTACCCAAGTACCGGGAGTAGCTACGGCCCAGCTAAGCTTACCAGCACATCCTTTAATATTTGGCTTAGGTGAGGGAGACAGACTACAAGTAGCTATTTTTTATTTAGATTCCTCTGACCCTTCGGGAGAGCTACATTGGAATTTGTTATTTGAGGGATATCTAACTAGCTCTAGCTACTCAGCATCATCTAGTAATAGAGAGATAATTTTTTCGGCAGTCAGTAATATAAGTGCTATGGATTCACTTTTCCTAGAGTTTCTTGGAGGGAAAGGGAACGGAAAGTTAGGAAAGCCAGATAAAAATACTCCCAATGAAATTACCTTAAAAGGTAATTACCCTAGGAGGCTATTTACAGAAGGCCTTAATAATAAGACCTATATAAAAAGACCTTTTGATCTAATTGGAAATATTTTTTTAGCTACTACGGGTCGCTTTTTAGACAGAGATATAGCTAAGAAATCCACAAAATCTTTAGATGTGTATATAGCCAAACAGAAAGATATACTAAAAAATAACCGTAGGTTAAAGCTAGCTCAGTTTAGTGGAGATGAGGCTCTCACAAAAGAGTTCTTAATAGCTGAATTAAATACATTAAAAGACAAATTCGAATCTCCTACGGAGAAATTAGAGGTGGAGGCAGGTATAGACTCTGTTCTTAATGGTTACGGATTTATAACAAGGGATAGAACCACAGAAGAATCTTTACTAGAGCTGTTATCAGGATTCGACGCTAAATACTTAAATACCCGAGCTAAAGACACGGTAGGTAAAAGAGATATATCTACTAGATCTAATGTTAACACTGGGTTTTTTGCTAGATACTTTAACCTAACCAAGTTAGAGCAGCACTTTGTACCAAGCCCTATAGTAGAAGGTATACCTGATGGCGACAATTCTAAATTACCTTCAGGAATGTTTCCCGTACTTAAAACTAGTAGGGGGAAAAAATACGTTAGAGCACTCACTAGGCAAACAGGCAGGAAGTTTGGTCAAAATGGTTCTGCTTCTGCTTTAATTAATAATTTGTTTACTATAATGAATTACGAATTACTAGATGTTCTAGCACCTGGGATATTCGAAGTAGACGATAACGGGATGCCAAAAGGTGAGTTTAATAAAGATAAAAAAAATAGTATAGCCCAGCATATAACAAAGCCTTTTACTGCTTATGGTATACCACCTTCTTGTAACGTGCTATTTCCGTGCATGGTAACTTCTTGGAATATAAGCAATAACTACGCAGCCCCTCCAACTAGGGTTTATTATGAAAGACGCAGTCAAGGACGTAAATTAGATATAAAGTCTACTAAGAAAGGCTATGCTGATCATGGGACTAATGTAGGCTACCCAGCTAAAGTAACTAGACATGCTCAAGATGCTAGCAATTCGAAGCGATCTGATATGGAAGTCCTAATTTTTCCAGAAGAATACTATAGAGGACCTAACCCACAATTTAACGAGATAAATCCTTTTTTGTATGAGATAAAAAAGCAGGAGAATAGTAGGCGTATAGATGGAGTCACAAAAATTCCTAAAGACTCTATACAGCAACTTAGCGATGATTCTATACCGGGAGACCAAGTAAATTTTTTAGAGGAAGCCCTACTTAAAGCTTCTGCAAAAGGAAACGATAGTTACGGCCTTTTTGTAAAACAAGCTCAAGTAGACTATATGAATGGCCGAACTATGGCTACTAGTTTATCAGTAAACTCTGTGTTTAACCCTAATATGATAGCGGGATTCAGCTCCATACTGTTTGATTCTGAGGATACAAACATACACTGTATAGGCTATGTTAGGCAGGTATCACATACTCTATCTGCACAAGGGATGGCTTCAACTACTATAGCAATGACTAATGTACGAACCTTGAAAGACATGCTAATAGGAATACTAAATCAAGGTGCTAAATATATAGTACATCCTACGGAACCTTTAACAGAGGTCAGAGAAGTATTTCAGGTTCCTGAAGTAGCTAATTTATACTATAAATACCTGCTTTACTTAGGTAGAGAAGAAACCACTAACCTAGATAGTTATGAACTAGAATTAAAAAAAGCAGAACAAGCAGTTATCGATCAAGAACAGAATATAGACTACATAGAGACTGAGCAGTTAACTCCTGAGAATATGGAAGAAGTTATAGCTAGAGAGACTGCGGAATTAATTGAGTTACAAAATAAGAGAGACGCTATAAGTGCTAAAATTGCTAGTGAAGTACAAGCATCAGAAGATGATCAGAGAGATACTTTTGTAATGAATTGGCCTAAATTCTTTAATCTAACCACGGTTACTAAAAATTCAGAAACAGAGGTATCTCCGTTAAGTAACTACATAGGTTCAGAAAGATTAACTAAAAGCAAAGAAGAGCTAAGAGATGACTACAAGAAAGCGATCAGAGGGTTTTTAACACCTAAAAAAGAGTTAGAACCTTTCTTTAATAATTTAGCGGTAGCGGTTAGATATACCAGACGGCCGATATGCACACTGGAAAAGTACATAGACTTCTATAAAACAGCCCCCGATTTTATAAACCCAAACTCAGATTTAATGGGAGGAAGAGGTAGAGGTACACGAGCTAAAAAGCAGTACTTAGATAATGAGAATGGACAAGCTCCGTACTATTCTATAATACGTGAATTTGTAGGTGGGCCAGGGGTAGAACCAGGAGCTACTATAGGAGATAGTATATTACGGCCTTCGGAATTAGCTAATCCGAGTCAAGCAGATTACCAGCTACTATTTAGAACTGCTGGGGTACAGGATACAGCTATATCTCAAAAAATATTTGCCCAGTTAAGAAAAGGGCAAAGAGCAACCGTGCAGGATTTACCAGATTTATCAAAAGATTTTCAAGAGCTACTTCTTTTGTATAGCGATATAATTAAGACTAAAGGAGAATTATAATGGCTAGATATAATGCACAAGACGATATCAATGCTTGGCAAGCATGGAAGAGTTCTGGTGATAGACAAGACCTAGGTAATCTGTTTAAAAGGGTAGAACCCATAATACAAAAAGAAGTTAGTAGATGGTCTTCAGGGCCTGTAGCAAGACCCGTACTTAACTTAGAAGCTAAGAAGCTTAGTTTAAATGCATTTAAAACCTTCGATCCTTCTAAGGCCAGGCTTAATACGCATCTTACTAATAACTTAAAAGGGTTAAGTAGGATAGTGTACACACATACTAATCCAGCACGTATGCCAGAACACCAAGTTCTTAAGATGAATAGTTTCCTTACTGTCAGAAATTCTTTAGAAGAGGAATTAGGAAGAGATCCAACTACAGTGGAATTAAGTGAAAATCTAGCTTGGAGCCCTAGGGAGGTAGAAGTTTATCAAGGACAGATGCGTACAGGGTACAGTACTAGCCAGCCAGTTCCTCCAGGGTTTGAAAAATATGATTCAGATCGTGCTTTTATAGATTTTGTATATAATGACTTAGCAGATCAAGATAAATTAGTATTTGAGTATACTACAGGGTATGGGGGTAAGAGGGTACTTAGTGCGCAAGAGCTTATTAAAAAAACAGGAATGACCCAAGGTCAGATAAGTCACAGTAAAAGACGTATTAGGAGAATGATTGAAGAAGCTAGAGGTATACGATGACGATAGCTTACGACACTATAAAAAACGAGTTAGAGCAAGTGTCTTCAACCAGTGAGCTAGTTAGTAAAATTAGTGCAACACTAGAGCTAGATTCTATCTTTACGGGATTGGCATCTACGGGTAAAGCAAAAAAACTACTACCGGACGCGCAGGTATTACAAGATATTCATACCACTTTAAAAGCCTCAGTAGACACGTTAGCTACAAAAGTAACTGATGGAGATAAGACTTTAGAAGAAGCCTATTTGCTGCTAGATTTATATAATAGGTGTTTAGCAAATAAAAGAGACTTAGAAAGCTACCTAGACTTACTCTATCCTTTTAAAGAAAAAAACTTTGTAAAAGAGTTATCTAACGTAGAGCAAGAAGCAAAAAATACCGCTAATAGTTTAAAAATACTGGCTTCTATAGGAGAGTAAAATGTCTAGAGATATATCCACATTTCCTGAACCCTTAGAACTCTCTCCCGAAGAAGAGAATATTTTTATCTTTAGAGCAAACTCTATATCTTTTGGGGTAAATAGAGTAGGAGATCTTATCGGACATGTGAGTAGCTCCTTCACGGCACTAACTAACTTAGTATTAAAAATTTTACTCACTACAAAAGGGTCTGTACCTAGTAAACCACAAGAAGGTACAAACCTAAATAATTTAATAAGAAACGGCTACAACCCTAACACTATAAATGAAGATGTAGCCTTAATTCTATTGGATACAGAGACTCAAGTTAAACAGCTTCAACTTACTAGAGCAGATTCTGATCTAAAAGCTAAACTAGCGAGTTTGCAGTTAAGCGATCTATCTTTAGTAGCCGACTCTCAGCTTACACTTACTATAATAATAACCAATCAGTTAGACCAATCCTTAGCTGTACAGGTTAGTTAGGTATTATATATGTTCAACTCACAACTAATTAAAACATCAGACATTAATAGAATAGCAGCCTCTCTAAGAAGTGTTCTGAGATCTAACTTCTCAGACTTAAGTGTAGAGGAAGGTAGTAACATAAATGATTTGGTAGTAAGACCTATGGCTTATCTTGCAGCATTAGTAAAAACCCAAGCTGACGAAGTGAGATCTAGACTTAGTATAGAAGGTATAAAAGCAAGTGAATCTTCAGAAGCATTCCAAATGCTTCAAGATCTAGCTAGTAATTTCTTGGTGTTCCCAAGAGAAGCAGTACCCGCTAGAGGGGTAATAACTTTTAAATTCTCTACTAAGACAGTTAGGACTATACCAAGTAACATCGTACTAACTAGAGGAGACGGAGTAGTAGCCCTTAAACCCTTCGATACTAGTGATAATATTACAATAACTATAGATGACTACTTAGAAATTGAGGAAGAAGGTATTACATATTACCTATTCTCCACACTATTTGAAAGCATGTTAGTACGGACTAATTTTGAGATAGGCGTGGGTACTTTTGATTCGTCTATAAGTCTAAGTAATTTAGTATCTATAAGTAATAGCACTCCGTTTATAGGACAAGATCCTAGTGAGTTTAGACAGGCTGACATCGAAAAAAGAATGGAGCTATCTTTAACTAGTAGGGGCTTTAGCTCAGATAAAGCTATAAGGGCAACTTTATTAGAGGAAGCAATACCTAATCTAAAAGACTCAATAGGTATAGGGGCCGGGGATAAAGAAATGAAAAGAGATATAATACCTAGCGGTATATCTTCTTCAGAATTTCATAGTCTAGGTATGGTTAACATAGTTTTAAAAAGCTTAGCCGAAGTAACCCAAGAAGCTATTACGGATAACTACTTACCCACTAAACCTATCTTAAACACTATAAGTTTAACTAGAGAAGGTAGCACTCTAGGCTTAGTTAGTTTTTTCGATTATAGTGATACCCAAAAAGTCAAGGTAAAGAGAACTTATCAACCCTCTACAGGTGTCACTACCTGCACCTCTGAATTAGTAGCTAACACTGCTTCTTTAGAAGCAGGCGAAGTTAGTTTAACAACAACAGAAAGCACTAGTGATCTTAAAAACGGGGTTGAAATTCAAAATAAGTTTACTATAAGTACAGCTAGCGGTGAGACAAACCCTACCTCAGGAGAGTTTAGAATAGATAATAATATTACTATAGTTCAGCAGTTAGTAGATAGCAGTGAGTATAATACTTTAGCTAATAACACACTTACTATGGCCGCTACTCAAGTGCAAATACTAATACCTAAAGTAAAAATTTCTGTAGCGGCAGGTATAGAAGTGTCCTCAATATCTGTTTCTAGGATTAAAAATAGAGTAGCATCTGTAGTTAATGAGTGGTCTAGCGATGTATGTATTAGCACCTTAGATATATTAACACCTATATCACTATCACTACTTGGAACCTCTACTAATGTAGAGCTATCTGAAGGGGTTAAGTACATAGTCTATTTACCAAACGGTAAGGAATTACTATATACCAGTAACAGTAGATTGAGTGTAGAAGATACTTCCTTGCAATCTATACCCAATACCACCACAGCTACGTACTTAGAAAATCTACAAATAAGCGATAGAGTACTATCTTATTACGTTGATTCTAGTGATATACTAGTAGAGGTTGTGTAATGTTTAATACAGATCCTATAGTAGCTACTTTACCCGATGTGTGGAAAAATTATTTTGAAGATTCTAGCATACTAAAAAAACTATATTCTGTGTTAGGTTCAGAGATAGCAACTACCTACAAAGATATAGTAAGTCAAACAGCTAATTTACCTTTAGATTATCTAGAGACAACTTGTGATAAAACTTGGCGGCCTATAGACCTAGAAGTAGTTAACCGTTTGGAACTCGTTTCTGAAGATGGGGAAAACTTTTTAACCATTTACCCCTTACTAAGCCAAGAGCCTTATCTAATAAATTGTGCTAGAATATATGCTTCCTGCGAATTAAGTACCATAAATTATTTAGAAAATAAGTTAGATTACGAGATAGTTAATTACCGAGATAGCAAACTAAAAGTTTTAGGAGATAGGTTTAATTGCTCTGAGTACTTTAAGACTACAGAACACTATATAATATTTAAAACTAAAGATCCTGCAGTACACACAGAGTGGCAGAAAGAACCTACTTTTGAAACACTGGTATTCAAATTTGGGTTTAAACTAACTAGTGTAGAAGCTACAACCGATAATTTAGGTTATTTAGAAGTAGGTGACATAGTAACTCTTAGTTCTGGAGGGATAAGCATTGATATACCAGTTATATATAGAAGTCAGAATTTAGACTCTTCTTATACGATTGCTCTAAACCCGGCTTTATACTTTGCAGAGTTTGATGCACCGGTAGTAACTATTACTTTAGCTGACGGAACTTACTTCACTAAAAGAATTGATCGAGAGATACCTTTAGCTAGGCAAATTACTCGGGTATGGGGGTACAGGTGTTTAGTAGATTACTTAGAGCTCTTCAAAAGATATGGTTGGTTACTTAATAACACAGGCTCAGTTTTTAGCTCGGAAAACTATAGAAGCATCTTATCAGAAGCTAGGAATATAAGTTTAAAATCTCTCTCTAAGATAAACCTAAAAAGGTTTGGAACCTTTGTTATGGGGGGTCAGGAGGTATTTAACGATTACTCTGTAGATAACCCGGTTTATATAAACATACCTAACCAAGTTTATAGAACTAACCTCCAAGAGTATAAATTACTTCCGACAGCATACACTAATTTTAAAATAGCCTATAGCGTACCTCTAGTTATTTCTAAATATGGAGAGCATTTAAAATTAAATTTAGCAAAATTAATATGCACCCCTTACACAGAGTTAATACACTCAAAGTTAATAGAGAACTCAGAAGTATCTTTGAGGACTAGCGAAGATTCTTTAGTAGCCAGAGTACTTCTAACGTTAAATAACGAGTCTTTCTTAGTTAGTAAAGAGCCTAGTTATTCTGAATCTTTAGATACTGCCAGACTTTATTTAGATGACTCTCAGTATTTATTCATCAATAGCGCACAATTCTCACTAGAGAGTCTAGACGAAGACGTAGAATACTCTGAGGGCGAACTTATAAGTGAGTTCTTCACTATAGAGGACTACTCTGATGGAACTTCTTGGTGGAGCAACTCTAATCTTATGATCCCAACAGTTGTTTGGGATTCTGGAGATAGCGATAGACGTAGAGTAACTACTACTACTTGGCCCTATACTATAGGAAGTATGCCAAAGCATCGTATAGGTGATTATTTATTGGAAATACCAAATGATGTTGCTAGCACTACTTACGAGACCGCCTACAAATTGTTTAGAGATTTTTTAGTAAATAAGATAGCTTCTTTTAGATATACACAACTAGCTTTAAAGGATGCTAATGCCACCCCTAATCAAGTAATCGATAGTGTAAAGCACTTGAAAGACCTATCTAAGTTAATAGCTGTTACTAATAATCACACATTAGTAGATTTTAGTGGGTTGCCAAGTGAAAGCCTATCTGTAACAGTAACTACTACCCCTAGTGCTCTTCCCGAGTATATTAGTAGTGCTCAGAATACGGGCATAGGAAACTCCGATATACTTGCTTACATAACATTAAACACCACCTCTCACGGGGTTACTACAAGCTCATCCAATATTTCTATAAGCGGAACACCCGCTACCTGTTTAGCAGTAAACGGAGATACCTTAGTATTAAGTTTAGGTAGCGTAGGAATAAGTAGCACTTTAAACTTAACTATGCTAGATGTAGGAGCTAGTACCTTTATGATACAGTCAGGATTTATAACTAATGTAATAGGTGCTAATCAATCTTCTAGAGCAATGGTAGTGGGCAATTCGTACCCAGAATATCCTAGATACTTACCTATAGCACCAGCTACTGTAAGTCAAAACTTATTTATAGAGGTAATTTAATGAAATCAACTATTTCGCCTATCAAAGGCCACGTAAAAGTAGAGGTTATAGAACCTTCTGGCAATTCTAGAACTATGGTAGACAAAAAGAATACCTTAGTAAAAGAAGCACCTAAGGCTATCTTAGGACAGCTAGTAGCACCTACTCTTCTTTCCTCCAACACTACCTTCCCTAAAACAAACCCTGCAAGACCCGATATTATAGCCTACTCCTCCGGACCTCAAAGCAATAATTCTATAGGGTATATGCAGTTTGGTTACTATGAAGACGGTGAGCCTATTGGAAATATTACTGTAGCAGCTACAGACCAAGGTATGGAATCAGCTAGTGACCATATTATTACAGAAGTAATAGATAGCTCAAACATACAAGAGTATTCAGTACAGTTTATATGTGAGTTTGAAGTAACTAACTCCACATCTACCCATAACTATATAGAAGCAGGTTTGTTTACCGTGGGAGCCAACTATGATTCAGGTACTTCCTCTTTAGTAGCCCCCTCTGCACTAGATTTTGATAGTGCTTCTTTACGTATGTTAGCCCACCAGTCGCATACAGCAGTACAAGCTAGTTCGGGAAGCACAATTAGGTACACCTGGACACTAACAATGCAAGAGCCTAACTAAGGAGATACTAATGGCTATAAATTATTCTGATGTTAACTACATAACAAACGGGCAAGCTATAACTGCGGATAATCTTAATGCGCCCTCTGTAGATCTAGCTTCTAGATCTGTAGAAGTACAGAGAAATGCTCTGTATGAAGATTTCCTAGAAAACTATAGCAATAGTGTAAATGTTCAACTAATACCTAGGATAAGCTCTTCTGAAGATGCTAGTTATGTTGAGATCAACTCAATGCTATTTGACGACGGTAATAACAACTATTCTAAATCTTATTCTTTTGAATTAACTGATGCGGTGCTAAGCGTATACTCGAATAAATTTCCAGGAGCTAGGTATATTGTAGAAGAATTGCGTATCTCACAACATTTTAGTGATAATACCCTGGGAGGCGTCATGGGCCACTTCCGAAATAGTGTAGAATTACATGTTCCCGGAGATGGCTTATACTTGAAAAGACCTACTAAGTACGTATCTAGCGTAACTGACTTTGGAACTCACGCAGAAGCAGTAATGCCTAATACAGAAGGTAACTCAGCAGGAAGAGCTTACATAGACGCAAGCCAAAACCTTACGGGCAGCGTTGTAAAACTACCTCTTAGAAATAAAGTAACTTTTTCTAACACAGGGTACACTGTAGAGACTTTTATTACGGCTGTTAATTCAGGGACTTGGGGAGGCTCAACAATCAGTGGACTAACAGCTACAGTTGATGGTAGCAACGTACTCTCTATAGAGGATGATAATGGAGATGCTTACAACCTATATATAACAGGTCTTCAAAATGTTAAAGCCGAAGTGTACAAAGTATACTTAGAAGGTGGAGATTTAGTACTTGAGGTTAGCCCATCTACAGCCCCTATTTACCATCAGATAGCCAGTACTGCCTGTACTAATATAGGGCTAACATTGTATTCGGATGACAATATGAGCACTCTTGCAAATTCGGGTACTTTGATTATAAATCAAGGAAGTGCTGAATACTCTGTAGGTTTAGTCGATTTAGACAGCTCTTTTATGTACATACCTCTGGCTAGATTAACTGAAACTAGCTTGATAATAGGTAACAGAGAGTTTTCCTTAGTTAGAAACTATATTTCAAATAATAGTAGTTATAGTAGCTCTCCTGAATTAGTAGATCTACATGGAGCTCCTATAGAGTATTTTGATACCAGCTTAAGTAACTTTGCGTCTAAATCTTACAAAGCAGATCTAAGAAGTGAACTGCCCATACCTAAAGGTAAAATAACCTTAGGTAAAAGATCCTCTATAGTAGAAGGCGCTCTGCAATGCGACTTTTCTAGAGACCCTAAACTACTTAGATTACTCGAGTTTAATAGATTAGCTACTCTAAACTTATTAGAAATTAGGGTAACAGTGCTTACTGAGGTAACTACAAATTCCCCAGCTAGTGGCTTTAGAGTATCTAACCAACTTATAACTAAGAATTCTTCAAACACCACGGTAAATTACCTATACTTCGGGCAACTAGTTATGGGATTCCCAGTAAACAATGTTGACATACCTAGTGACTCATTAAGCAGTAAATTTAACGAGGTTAGTATAACTTCTACTTTAGGAGTACTATCAGGTACTTTAACTAATTCTTTAAAAACCAGAAATACTGATTGTGTAGTAGAAATATACGAAGATAGTGGCGCAGAAAATAATGCTATAACTGATGGAGAAGTTTACGTAGAACTAGACCTTCTTGTTTAATAACAGCTTAATATCTTTAGAGTTCTTATCGCCTACTTTTTTACGGACTTCCAAAGCAGATCTAGTAGTAACCGTTGGTGATAGTAGCAAGTCTCTACATAGCATAGCAGCAGCCCAGCTGTCACATATATCGGAATTACTAGAAGAACAACCCCACTTAGTAGCAGCGGTAATCATGTCTTCTTTAGAAGCCGTACCTTTCCCAGCTAAAAAAAGCTTTAACTGAGTAGGCGGTACTGAGATACTAAATATACCAAGTTCTATTAGAGTCAATTTTATAACACCCAACACCTCCCCTAATATAAACTCTTTGTGAACAGAACCATAAGAAGGGGCCTCCATTACCCCCATAAAAATTAGCTTACCTTCTAAAAAACTCTTTAACTCAGTATGTATATACTGTAATCTCTCAGCATCCCTTAGTTTACCTGGCTTTATGTGTAAGGTATCTGAGGAATCACTACCGATTAAACTAACTCCAGTACCTGTTGCACTAGGGTCTATACCGAGAAAGAAGGTGTCCATTTGAGCTCCCAAGTTTCTGCTGATCTATATTTTAACACAGAAGTTAATTCTTCTGGAGAGTACACTATAACTATGGAAATAGTTAATCCTAACGAAGTACAAAAAGAACTATTCGTAGTTACTAGAAAAGATCCAATGAGTAAAGAGGCTAGTTTCAGAAGAGTCGCTTCTGTAAACGATCTTTTGAACCTAAAAAAAACAGGTGTATCTGAAAGCACTACGTACCTGACAGACCGAGTGGTTATTAAAACCAACAGCCTAGCTTTAGTCAAGGATTATAGAGAGAATATACCTAAAGTTTTGCAAGACCTAATTGATGACATTGGTAATAATGCTCTTACTCTTATAGGTAAAGAAGAAACTATACCTGTGGAGTTTTCAAATGAGTAGTTCTTATAACATAACAAAGTCTGTAGTTTTTACTGAGATTAGCAGCGACAATTTCTATTGGACGCTTACGTACACTATAAACTCTAGTGACAATATATCGGATAAACCTTTCTTGATAGAGGCTTTTTTGGACTCTAATGTAGAGGTTTCCGATTCCTCCGTAGAGGAGAGATTTATAAGAACCCTTCTAAATTCTGAAATTGGCGGATACCCGCCTAAATCAGATGTAACCACTTCATCTATAGCAAGGTGGGTAACTTATAGAGCTAACACGTTTACTAATAAGTTTTATACGTATAAAGCTCTACAAGCGGCACTTAATTCTTTAGAAGCTATTTTAAGGTCTAATACAGGATCATACTCCCCAGAAGATGTAAAACCTTTTAAAGCAGCTATAAAGAATATTACCTATAATAGCCTAGGTAAGGACTCCTACGATAGAACTAAGCTTTATGAAGGAGATACTGTAGCTATCAGCTTTTCTGGAGGTAGTGGGGAAGTATCTATAACCTGTGAAGAAGTAAATCTATTAAGTTTACAACCTAATACACACCCTAAAGCAAATTCACGCTTATACAGAATACCTGTAGTTAACACAGCTACAGTTTCAAATATAGTGGTTACTGACAGCAATTTAAATTCTGTTATAACTTTCCCTATAAGTATTTTGAAGCCCGATACCTACGGCTCTACAACTGAGGATATACGATGAGTACTACAAAACCTATTTACATAACCCAAGCTAGAGGAGGTATAATCGATTCAGAATCTCCTGCAGGCATATCTTACCAAGTAAGAACTGTAGTTCATAAAAACGAAGAGTATACCGGCGATAAAATAGATAAAAGCTACTTGTTGAATCTTTTTGTAGTTAACATTGTAGATTCTACAGACCCGGATAAAGATACTTTTGATCACTATGCCACTATAGCTGATTTAGATTTAATACCTCCCGCTAGAGATCAAGCTCTAACACGAAACTTAACTCAGTATCGAGACAATGTAAACCTAGTGACCTTTGATAATTTAAGTGTAGCTACTACTGCTGCCCAAGTAATTAGAGATACGCTGAATAACTTAGTAAGTACTTACTTACGTGTAAAATCAGAATTTACTGGATCTTCTACACATTTTTTCCCTTATAATGTAGAAATAGCAACTTTGAGAACAGAGTACATAGATGCTTACACTACTGCTAGAGATGCTAGAGAAGTTGCTGAGCAATCCCAAAATACTTCGCAAGAAGAGTACGCTGCTGCTCAGAAAGAAAACAGCACGCTCTTAGACGCTAAGACTAAGTTATGCGAGTTGTACGAGTACACCTCTAAATTACAAACCTTGTCGTCAGTAGTGCCTACTAAATACAAGGAAACTTTAAAAGGGCTTATTGATGAATTTAAAGAAGATACCGATGATTATAATACAGCTTATGATACTGCAATAAATGCTTTTGAGAGTTATATAGATGACGCATCTAACTATGTATTCGACTCTAACTGGGCCAACACTATAACTGCAGCTAACGCGGGCACGGGGCTATCTTTAATAGGGCTTATTATACAGACCAACGCGTTAGCACAGACTTACTGTGCCAATTATACTAGTCAAGTAACAGCCTCGGACCTAAATAAAAGCGCTGCCCTTGAGGATCTGAATGAGAAGCAAACTTCCAAAGAAGCCGCTTCTGCAATCGAGCAGGACGCTTTAGCTACACTTTCTACTTACTGCCCTAATCTCGATCCCTCAAGTTTGTAAGCAACTTTAGGTAAGCATCAAGTCTAGTGATAGTGCCTAGTATATAGTACCTAGTTTTATGAGGCACTTCTGCGTCTAATAAACCGTGTAACATAGTCTCTAAGGTAGACACTAGTTTTATAGCTGTACCATACTCTTCTAGAATCTCACAAACTCTAAGAAACATACGAATCTTAATATTAATCGTCGAAGAATCGCTTTTTTTGCCGGTAATAGGATCAGTATTAATACTTATCCTAAGAGTATCAGTTATGTAGCTAAATAGTTTTAGGTGTTTAGGTACGTTAGAACTGCTAAACACACTAAGCCCATTCATTGTTTCTTTCAAACCACTTCCAAGATTTAGTATTTTGAATATTTCACTCGTATGGTCCCCGGCTCTTAATACTACCTCTATTTGATCAAAATTAGTTAGCCACGCAGATTCCCCCTCTTTTTGAAGGCGTAGTACCGAATCATGCAGTAGCCTTAGGCCTCTTAAGTACAGCTCGTAGATTGATGTTTGTATGGTGGGATTACTACTACAAGTAATCTTAGTATCTGGCCACAATAACTCTAGTCTGCTAGAATGATTAAGATAACCATTACCGCCGTCAGATAGATCTTTCACAGCCAACTGCCAGGCTGCTCTATCTAAGCTGTTTACATACAAGGTAGTGGAATTTATATTACTAATACTGTTGAATATATTAGCATGAAACTTAGGTTTTGTAGCCATAAATAGCGAATCGAATAATTGCCTAAAGCTACTAGTATGGCGTAACCCATACTCGTCTAGATGTTGTATCCTATACCAAAAAGACTCATTTAGAATGTGATATAGTCCAGTAGCTATAAACTTTCTGAACCTTACTAGATTAATATCCTCACATACTCTCATGTAGTGATAAAATAACTTAGCCGATTGCGTACGTTTAGGGTATTCAGAAGCGGTAGGAAATTTTAAGCAATCTCTACTAACCTTATATAACCAAGTAGAAGCGCTACTTATATAACTAGACATCTTATCCCTAGTGTACTTTAAACGCATCGACTTAGATTCTTCTACTAAGGCTTCTATTGTACCAATACCAGTAGCGTTTATACGTAGGTCTTTATTAACAGTTTTAAATAGTTGATGGTATAGAACTTCTCCATCATTAATAATAACTTTATTGGTTTTAGTATTAACTCTAACTGTAGGGAACATGTTTCCTATAGTGCTTGCATACCAGGACTTAACCCATATACCCCCTTTTTGATCAGAATAGTCTTCTAGTCTATAAGGAGAAAAAACATAGTTCTCAGACTCTTCTAATCGGTTGTACTCTTCACCAAAAATATTAGTAGCTACTCCCTTAGACCAATCTAAGAATCTAAATAAGGTATACATATCATAAGGACACATAGTTCTACCATCATCACTTATAAGGATAGACCTGTATATCCAAGACCGATACATACTCTGTTTATGATAACTATCACGCAGCTCATTCTCGATTACTGGAGTTCCATTAATTTTGTAACCCAGTACATTATCAAATTTAACGATAGGTATCCACCATTCTAACTTACTATTCATAAGATGGTACATAGCATCTACTACTACAGCGTAGCAAGACCGTTCTAAAGCACCTTGATATTCGTTACAGAACCTAATAGCAAGATACTCATCTAGAGTAGCGCACTCAAGAACTATGAAAGGCAAAGGAGCATCTATTGTAGCTTCATCATAGAGTATACCAAACATATCCCCTACTAGCCTTCGTACTCCTTGCATACCGGGTCCTAGTAGATTAGACCAGGTGTCAGAAGCGTTCTCACCAATAACATAGCAGTTAAGGGCTGCAGGGTTATTAGTCAGTATACTAAATATCTTCAACTGTTCATTAGTTATATTAGAAGGTATCTTAGTTTTAAGATTTAGGAATAAATTACCTATACTCGAAATACCTCGTTTTCTAAATGTAGAATACTTATCATACGTGGATTTTAACCTAAGGTACTTAGAGCTCTTTGGATCTGGCTCTAAAAGCTCTCGAAGATTTTTAAATACGGGAAAGTATTGGTTAATATTAGTAATAGTATACTCTTCAAAGGATACGTGCCTATATAGGTTCGTATTGTTTGAATTTAGGCATTCCTCAAAAGAAGCTGATCCCGCAGGATTTAGACAATTTAGAGGACTGTCTAAGGTAATAACTAGTAGACTAGAATACTCTTCATAAGCTTCTACTGACTTAATAGCACCTTCAGAATCTAAGCCTAAAGCTATAACACAATCTTCTAGGTAGTTTATATCTAGCTGCATTATTTAAGCCTACGACGAGTGTTACCCGCTACCTTAGTAACGCTAAATAACTCTAGAAGTTCTTTGCTAGTTAGCTGTACAGGTATCTGTAAAGCAAGTAGTTCTTGAGGCACATCCTCTTTACCTACTAACAACACCCCCTCTATGTTAACTAGTCCTGTAGTTTCATGTAGAGATAGATCCATATTAGTAATCTCTACTTTAGCATGTGGGAGTTTAGTAGCTAGTTGAGACAATTTCATTTTCATAGTTACTCCATTTGAGTATGAATATCGATAGAGAAAGCATCTAATACTACTGACCTAGGCCAGGATACTGTAGATACTTTCTCTACAAAATCGTTTATGTAGTCAGTTAGTAGATCTACAGTGGTAGTAGATTTAGCTAACTCTTTTAGAGAGGTATTAGTAGGCATATGCACAGTGTGATTATATCCAGGTAAAAGATATTTACATACCCCAAAACTACCTTTAGCTCCATAATAGCGAGGCTTAGTGATGTCTACAAAAGCTTTCATTAGGTATAATACTCTAATAGACCAGTCATTCAACCAAGTATTAGCATAAACCCTAGAGCGAGGCATATCACCAAAAGTAGTGATAAACTCTTCAGCTGTAATGGATACATACCAAGCAGTCTCAGATGAACTAAATTCTCTTTTACCACAACTAGCTCGATAGTCGTGTGTAGGTAGTAAAATTGACCACTCAGAGGTCTCTGTATTAGAGAATCTTTCTAACCCCGCTATTCCTGTATGTACTCTAGAGCTCATATTTGATATGAACTTTGCTTTACTTTCTCTACCCCAACTATTCATAACTGAAGAGCATAGTTCGGAGGACATCTCATACTCTACAAAGGTTGTCATAGAAGTAGGCAATATTATAGCTCCATAGAAGAACCTATCGTTAGCTTTAATAATTCCCATAGCTTCTTTAACTTTAGGAGTTAGTTCTACTTGGCTAAATTCTTGGTACACGTTACAGGTAAATCTATTAGGGCTGATATTCTCAGTAGCATCAAGAATAAAAAGCTTAGCCGCTATTCTAATTAAAGTAGATTCTAAACCCGAAGTTTCTTTAGTAGTAGCACCCTTACAGTTTTTAGATACATTGGTATAACTATGTAGATATGCTTTGTTTAGCTGAAGAGATTCGCAACTAGGTCTTAGAATACATTTAGAACACTCTTCCTCCTTAAACTTTTTTACCTCAGCCCTTCTAGATTGGTAATCTAAGTAAATACGTATTCCTTTATTTACATAGTTTGTTCCTACGTACCCACCAGAGGACTTTGAACCTTGTACGCTTAGAAGTAATTGCTCTGTACTTCTGAATGCGCCGAATGATGCTGGGGAGCTTCTTCTTAAAAGCCTAAAGGAATTATCCATAATAACTCTATGTGCAGCCATAGGAGCGTAAGTCAGGGCTGTGGAAGAAGCTATTTTCTTAGCAGCTTTTTTAATTTTAGCTTGGTTTAATCTAAAACCATAATCTACTTGATTATCTGTTAGTAAAGGTACACAGTTATGACTATTAGAGCAGCTTAAGCATCCAGCCATATACAGACTGCCCAATTCATCGCATTCATCTGAAAACTCGGATAGCAAATTTACTCGTTGAAGGGAGTCTTCGAGTTTGTAGTATAAATAGAGATCCTTAGTTAACTTGTTATAAAAGTTCAGCATAAGACTTTCGGGTAAGAAAGGGCTTATTAAGGTAAAATCGCAAAAAATATCTTCTCTCAAGTTTCTTAAGAAAACCGATAACTTTTGAGAACTTTCTAAGTCAGCTTCTAGTTCGTCCGGATCCTTATCAAAGAATTTATTTAAGGTAAACTCACCTTTGAAAAAATCTACACCTTTATTCCTCATAGACCAGTGATCAATGTCCATTTTTGACCCTATAGAGCCCATTAGCAACTTAGAATATATTGCGTAAGTAGGGCCATCTAGTACGTAAACTTCCGACCAATCTTCTAAGACCGATTCAACTACCTCTTCTATTATCGGGGTATCCTTAGAAGTAATCATTAAGCAATTAGAATTAGAACCCCCTGTCAGGTAGGTTTGTCCTCTACCAGACCAGGAAACACGTTCTTTCTTTCTAATAGAGTCAACCCAACTAGTAGGGCTGGATCTAAATTCTGTCCATATAGGTTGTGAGAAGGTAGAGTGCAAATAATGTGTGGGTTCACTTAATCTAGTAGGCATTACGTAAATAGATTTATCCATAAATTTCCTTAAGTTTTTCTAAGTAAGTGGTCACTAGAGTAGCTCTAGCGCTAGCAAGGTAGGGTTTCCAGTAGTTAACTCTACCTTCAATAGAAAGTAGTAAAGAAGTGTCTTCTTCTACTTTAAAGTATTCTTTAGCTCTGCGCTCTTGCTCAGATCTATCTTTGTCAGAACAGTTAGCTAAGTTATGTAATATGGCTTTTAGACGTAACCATTTCTTTTTAGGAATGTTAGGCTTCGTGTTACAAGTAAATCCCAGAGCTTTTTGATTTCTGTAGTAGGGAAGTATCTTTTTCTTGTGACACCTCCACCCTAGCGTTGAAGCTATAACATCTAGTTTAGAAAGTACTTCTTTACCGTTTACTTTGTTAGTGGTAAATCCTAAGTATAGGTTATCACTATATCTAGTGTATTCGGCGTTTGGAAATTCTTTAATTACCAAAGGGTCTAGTAAGAATTCGCAGACTCGATTACTCAGAAGCGGACTTACTACCGACCCCTGGGGTAAAAAACTTTTGCCCGCTGCATTTTTTACACAACAAAGCCTAGCTATTATGTAGGCTACTCTATCTGAAAACCCATGGTGTATCAGCATAGCTTTTACTTGCTTTAGTTTAATACTGTGGAAGTGGTTAACAAAATCTGCAGTGACTAGTAGAGGATGTCGAGATAGTCTTTCTGCAGCCACTTCAATACCCACCCCTTGTTCATAAGCAAACGAAAACCCATTAGCAGGTAGCACTTCCTCTAGGTACTCTTTTAAACCTTTATGTACTTTTTTAAGCGCAGGGGATACTTTGTACACTTGCCTAATCTTCCTACCTTTAGGTATACGAATAGGTGTAAAATGGCTAGTATAGTGCTCTGGTTCGTAGTTACATTTACTTAGCCATATTAGTATTTTATACTCAATGTTTAGTCTATTAGCCAATAATCTAGGAGTTATCATATCCAACACCTTTCTGACAAAGGGCACATCCTAAGGCACACTCTTTCGATAGGTACATTAGTTGATATGCGCAAGATTCTAGCACGCTATCAAGGGAGAAGATCTTCTCATCTTCATCTAGTTCATAAGTAAGCATCTGCGTAGTTTCGCATTTGAAAAAGAAATCAAATCTAGTTCTATTATGAATAGAAGAATCTACACCAATCTCTTTCCCTGCAGGCCTCGTGGTAACGATTTCGTATGAATTACCGAAGAAACTTCCTAAAGCTTTAAAGCCATAAGGTTTCTGTACAGCTAAGGCAATATAAGTTTCAGGACACTCTAGGGGGACCTTCGCTATGTTAGCTAACTCATTTAAGAAGCTAGGTTCTTCTATCAAATAATCTAGTAACTCGTAGTAAACATTGGAATATTTGTCTACTATAAATGAGTTACCATACTTAGGTAATTCCTCAAGCATAGCTTCCTCATTTTTAAAGAGTACAAATGAGCTCACTGTAGACCTAGTTCTACTTCCAGGAATTATTAGCTTATATTCAGGCCTATTTATAAATTCGAAAGCTATAGCATCGCTACTTAGTTTAATAGGATTCATCACTAGCTGATTAATAGACCTTTGTTTTACAGCAGAAGGTAGTCGCATGTAGTGTCTAGACATTCTTTAGATGTATGAACTTGCCGTAAGAAGTAGAACCATATACCTCTGTGGGCCTATTAAAGTAACCCCAGGTATCTGCAGGAATCCTACCTACAGAGGAAATAAGCCAAAGAACTTTAGCTTCAGGAATGCGAAGTTCCTGAGGAGGCAAGGTACACTCGCCGTCTGTAGCGTAAATAAGTAAATCTACATTTTTAGGAGGGCGCACTGTTTTAGCATGGTCGTCATACCACACCTTATCTCCGCGTACCCATTCGAATACAGGATTGAAAGATGTTCCTCCGCGGCCACGTAAATCCCTATCTATCTCTGAAGCTTTGCTCATCTCATAGATTTTAACTATGCGAGTATCGCACTCTACTACAGTAACTTCTATCCCTGGGTTAGAACGCATAATACCTTCTAACTCAGCAAATATTTCCTGTACTTCACTATTGGAAACACTACCGCTGGTATCGATTGCGAAAACAATAGAGTACGTAGGATTTTTAATACGACCCGGAAAAGGAGACGTTCTAAAACCTTTAATTCTGGTGTAGTTACGCTTAGGTCTACTCATGCTGCGTTTACGTAGATTAGGGTTAGCACTGGTAGTGTACCTCTTTAGTACATCACGCCAGTTAACCTCAGGATCCTTAGTTAGTTCGTCAACCCACGCTTTAATATTCCCTCCTACAGCACCCCTGCTTTTCTCATTTAAGTTACTAGAAGCATTTACCATAGCTCTTTTAAACTTACGATTTAGGGCCTCTGTAATTTCGTCAATAGATTTTTCAGAGTCACCAATAGCTGTATCTAGATCAGAGATAATTTGATCCTCCGAAAGACCTGCACTACCCAAAAGCTCTTGTAACTGTTTATTAGTCATAGCTTCTAGAGCCTTACTTATGTTGGTAGAACTACCTTCCGTAGAGCTTCCCTCAGCGTTATCAGAGGAAGTACCTCCGGGATAGCAATCTTCACCCTCTCCATCACTTCCTCCTATAGGAGGAGGCTTAAGCATGGAGTTATCCCCTCCAGCTCGTTTTAGTAATTCGTGAGTGTACCACTCCATAGACTTCAGAGGAGGTAATCCTGCGTCAACAGGGTGTATACCTGCGTAGGTACCCATCGCTTCTCCTTCAAATTTTTGTTCTTCAGTAGGATTTTCTATGGGAGTCCCTACACAGCATTTTAGTTCTCTTAGTGTAAAAATCTTAAACTGATTGATTAGCCACGAATTTAATGCGTAGTCAGCGGCTACATGCATAACCGCCGCTATTTTGATTAGTTTATCTTTATCTTCTTTGTAGATATCCCTAGCTTGCAACATACGTCCATTATGGCATAAAGCTGCATGCCCTAGCTCATGGGTGATAACAATACCAGCACCTAGTTCGTCAAGCTCTTTTACCATATCAGGAGAGTAGCGCATAACATAATGACCATTTTCTACAGCCATACTAAACGTAGGTGTATTAGGACATTTTATAATACGCATACCCGATAGGATATCTACAAAGAACGAGAACCTGCCTAGGTGAGAGTTTCTAACCATGAGCTTTGCAAGGTAGTTGTTCAAATTCTTTTCTAGTTTTATAATTTTAGGAGTATTTGATTTTTTACTCCCAATAATAGATCTTCTTCGTCGCATAAAGGACCTCCAATGATCGATCAAAATAATGATGTGACATTCAGCCACTTGAAAACAATTCTAGAAGACATGCCTCAAATACGTGAGCATATTAAAGAAGCTCAAGTAGGTGAGGAAGTCCGTGAAAAAACTAGTAACAGTGCGTTTGCGGATACCTACAATCGCAGGTTCCCCGTAGCTTCGAAAGCAGACGCAATACTGTCAAAAGCTTATGCCACAAAAGTGGCAAATCTTGCGCCAGAAATCATGAATAAAATAGATGTTGCACTTAAAATTTATGATGTTCCCAATAGTATATTTGAAACTCAAAAAATAGCTTATGCTACCGAAGAACCTGACTATCTATTAGAGGCTCAACAAAAATTACCTTTGTACAAAAATACTATTACTAAAACAGCTGAATACTACTTACATAAAAATGCACATAAATTAAGGCCTAATACTCTTTCTAGTGCTGCAGTAAAATTAGTAAAACACGCATCGTCTAGAGACGAAGAAGTTTCTACAGAAACTCTCAAGTATGCTGGGTTAGTACAATCTAACTTAGAAGAAGCAACTAACTGGATAGAAGCTAGGGCACATAAAGTAGATAACCCTAAATATGCAGAAGCATATACTAAGTTAGCTAACGTAGTAAGTAGCCTTGATACTGAGACCAGTAGAGATCAATTAATTAAAGTTTCTAACACCTTGGAAAATTTAGACACTCTTAGTGGTCTAGATGTTTACTACCACAAATATTTACCTGACTCAGTAAGCACTATTTTTAACACTAAAATAGCTATGGCACCTTCAGTAGACATGTCTGGTAAGCAAATAGGGTTAGAAAAATTACTAGCAGTAGACCCTTCTGTATACGGAGACATCTTAGGTTCTGATATAGTTGAGGAGATTACGGAAAACGGTGAGTTAGACAGTCAAAAACTTATTGAGGTATTTGAGACTTTACCCGCAGATATGAAAGCACTGTTAGTGGAGAAATTATCTCTATGATAGGTTCTGTAAAAAGCTCTTATAACAATGAAGTTAAAGCTAAGGAGCTATTGTCTAGTGACATGTTTATACCAGCTACGGCTTTAGTTATCTCTGCAGATATAATAACTAGCGGTAATTTTTTTGCTTGGGAAATTGAGACTACGTTTGACTTCTTAGAAGAAGAAAATTGCTTACCCGAGCCCAAGAATCGGGATAGACTTATGGGAGCCATGTCTATATTGCTAAATCCAGCTTTTCTATGGGACGCTGGGGCTTTTATGGCAGTAAGCCAAACCTTCAACGGAGTCTTAGCGGTACCTGAAATTTGGGAGCCTCTAACACCCGCTAATGTGGCCTACACTCTAGACGAGATAGAGGCTGTTTACAAAGTATATAATAACACTAAGAAATTAGATCCCCTATATGCAGAGGAACCTAAGATATTCATGGCCGCTTGTTGTAAGGAGCATGGGGTATCCGTACTTCCTAAAGAGCTTATGTTATGTAAAGACCAGTTTCACAGGTTGTATGACTTACCAGAAGACATACCAGATATAGTAAGCAATCCAATATTAGAACGTAAGTTAAAAGAAATAACTACTTATATACAGAAATTAACCCAACTAAGAGCAAACTTAGTTTCAAAGCTAAAAAAATAGACACGAATGCTCCTAATATAAAGTATCTATTTTTTAGTAAATAGTTACTAGCGTTTGAAGTTTAGCAAGGCTTTCATTGCCTCGTTTTCCATCTCTCTACGCCATTTTCTATCTTCTTCTAGCGCTTTTATTTTTTCCCTTAGTTTCTCAAGTAAGGGATTATAGGTGCCTCTCCAAAAATTTCCATCGGAGAAGTCCTCCTGATCTCGTATAGCTTTAGCTAATGCTTCTAACTCCTCCATCCTTTAGCCTTTAGCCTTTAATTATGCTCTTAATTTCTGGGAAGATCTCGGTGTTCCAGCCGTCCTTCTTAGACATTACTCCCAAAAGTAAGCGATAATAATTACCGTCTGTATTAACCTTGAACTTGTTAAGTTCGTGCATAAATTTCATTTTATGCTCTGCACTCAACTCAGCCCAGAATTTAACTACATTGGTAGCTGTAGTTTCTGTATCGGGCTGATTATCCATTACGAACATAGCTACTGATGTAGTTAGTCGAGACACTAGATCTGCTCGACCCTCACGCTCCATCTTTTCTATGATAGGTTTAGCTTTGCTAGTGTAGGCAGTAACTACTACCTTAGGAGGTAGTTTGTACTCACTATCTTCTGTAAAGCTTACAAAGTCGCTAGCCATGTCATAATTCAAATAGCCTGCTAGGATAGAGGCATCTAGTAGGCCTCCGTTAGCGTGGAGGAAGTTCGAAACCTCATGCCATACCGCAGGGTTTCCGTAGATTTTGCCAGCATTACGAGCTTTTTCGTCCATTAGCGCATCTACGTTACTCTCGATGTATTCTATCACATATTTGTGCATGTCTACCTTACGAGCATATTTAAGCCATCCGCTCACAGAATGTACAGCATAGTAGTGCTTGAGACGACGTCGCCAAGCAAAGTCAGACATAATGTCTTTAACAGCGTAGTCTCCGTTGTCTGGATTACAGGCGGCCATTAGGTAGCAGTTTTCAGGTAGTGGGTGTCCGTGTAACCGACGCTCAGTCAGGATATTAAACATGATAGTAGACACCGCTTCACTGGCGCGGGTTACTTCGTCCAGGAATAGTACGCTAGGCTTTCCTAGTTTCCCGGCTTCGAAAATAGGTTTGATCCATTCTGGCAACTTCATGCCAAAGTATTTAGGATCCTCATCATCAGCGAAAGGAATACCTAAGTCCTCTGGCTGACATTCGCTCATAGTTTTTGCTACGAAGGCATGTGCCTTTAACCGTTCTGCTATTTGATGGCAAATAGCAGTTTTGCCAATACCTGAGTCGCCGTGTAGGCAAGGAACTCCCCCACTCAAGCACACCCTAATGATGGTGTTAGCGGCATTAGAAATAGGCACTGTTGTAATCCCAAGTTTGTTAGTGTACTTTGTTATAGTAGAATCTGTTTGATTTGTCATAGGACTCCTCATGTTAATGATTAATAGAAAACAACTAGCTGAAGCTAGTCTTGAACTAGACGGAGATAGATTCTCCTTAAATGACTACCCTTTCTACCACGCTTTATACAAAGGTGAATGGCCTAGTACATTGCTTATGTGCGGTAGGCAAGTGGGTAAGTCGGTTAGTGCAGCCGCATTTAGTGTATGTGAAAGTGTGGCTATACCTCACTTCAAAACACTATATATAGCACCTACTCTTAAGCAAACCAGTACTTTTAGTAATACCCGTGTTTCTAAATTAGTGCGCCATAGCCCCGGTATCAAAGCTTTGATGGGGGCCGTTACCTCGGACAATGTATTTCTCAAAGTCCTAGGCAATGGTAGCGAGTTAATATTTAACTACGCCTCCGACGACCCTGATCGGGTTCGGGGAATCTCTGCAGACCGTGTCATATACGACGAGGTGCAGGACATAGATTATGACGCTGTAGTACCTGTAGTTAACGAGTGTTTAGCCAACTCTAAGTATGGCTTCGTTAGCTACATGGGTACTCCAAAAACACAAGAGAATACTATTCAATTTATTTGGGACAACTCATCCCAGAGCGAGTGGTGCGTTAAATGCGACGCTTGCAGTAAGTACTCTTTTTATAGAACAGTGGACGGAGTAGGTAAAACAGGACCTATTTGTTTGCACTGCAAAAAAAATGTAGACCCTCGTAACGGTATGTGGGTAGACATGAAGAAAGAGTATTACACTAAGGCCTTCCATGTGCCTCAGATAATTCTTCCTGCCAATGCTGAGCATGGAAACCGTTGGGAGAGGATTCTAAATAAACTAGATACCTACTCTGATACCAAGTTCAAGAACGAGGTATTAGGGGTAAGCGATAGCGTAGGTTCAAGGTTAATCTCTATGGAAGAATTGCATAGAGCCTGTAAATCTAGGCAGTCCGCTTCGGGGTTTGTTTGCGGAGGTGTAGACTGGTCTGGAGGTGGATCTAAAGGTCTTAGCCGAACCGTCTCTTGGGTATTCTCTCGATCTCCGGGTGGCAAGTTCGTGTGCCATCATTATCATATCTACAAGGACGTTAATCCCGTGGATGCTGTAGATAGAATCGCCCAGACCTTCAGAGACCATCAGGTAGCTCTAGTCATGGGAGACGCTGGGGAAGGAGCCTTAGCTAATAGTCTGTTGACCAAGAAGCTTATGGGAACTCCAGTTTACCAGTGCCAGTACGGCTCTAGTTCCAAACCCCTGAAGTGGAATGGAGTTGACCGGTATCTTGTAGATAGGACTACTCTTATCGATTGCTTCTTTTTAGACATCAAGCAAGGTAGAATTCAATTCTTATCCCAGTCTGAGATGAAAGAGGCCTTCGACGATTTTCTAGCTTTGTACGAAGAAGTCATGCCTTCAGGTAAGAAGGTGTGGCGTCACTCTCCCAACTCTCCAGATGACTGTCTCCATGCGGCAGTGTTTTCATGGGCTGCGTGTAAGATATTAACCCATGATTTATCCTTCTACCATAAGGATTCTTAGTTTCCGCTTCTACTAGTCCAAGATGACCATCCCGGTAACCATGCTCCGTGGCCTCTGTAGCGAAGCGGAGAGGCCTGGTGCGTTGGTGCTAGCTTATAGTACGTAAGAGTATCTCTTACCAAGCTAACCAATAGCGACTAGTAGTTTTTTTTACTTAGTCCAAGAATTTTCCCAGGCACGCTGCGCAGGCTTTGCGAAGCAAAGCAAGCGAGGCGTCAAGCATTTTGAGTTTAGGAGTAGCTCCTAAGTATGCTTGTTTAGCGACTAAGCTAACATTTACTAGTCCAAGATATCGTCCTGGTTCCGGCGACGCAAGGTTGCTGTAGCGAAGCGAAAGCACCTGACGCGCCTGGAAGTCAGCTTGTTGCAGGTAAGAGTAACTCTTACTAAGCTAACCAATAGCGACTAGTAAATGTTCCTAGACCAAGAGAGCCACAGCCTGAGCTGGGGACCCCATTCCAGCTACGCTGGAAAAAAAGAAGGTATAGGTGAAGTTAGTAACTAACTTCCAACCCTCTCAAAGCGTCTAGGTTGTGCACAAACCAAGTGGGCGAGACCTCGAATTCAGGACTCGGTCCGCAACTTGTGTGCAGTAGTATCTTCTGCCATGCTTACCGCATGAGCGTTTGTGCGCACAAACCAAGAGATTGCGAGCTCTGCAGCGTGCATCGATCGCAGATCACATCTTGAATGCAGTAGTAGCTACTGCGTATGCTTAACACATAAGCGTTTGTGCTAAACCCCCATACCTTTGCTAGTACAATTAGAGTCCATGCCCAGATAGATCGAACTCTCTTCTTGGGACCTAAGTCCTTGTAGCTGGGAATTTAATTCCCATTAATAGACAAGCTATTAGCATAGGTATAGGAGCAAGTACTTATACCACGTTTTGTTTCATTTTTGCGCAGTATGCTTCTATACTATATTTAGCTTCCCCGTAACTAGGCCCTACCTCTACATCATAGGGTAGAGCTACAGGTACTATAGGGAATTCTTGTTTAATAAAGTCTCTAACCGCAGACTCTAGAAATTTAGGTAACTCCTCTAGCTTACTAGCAGGCATTTCGAATACAATACTATCGTGAACTGTTAGTAGTAGCCTACCATTTAGTTCTGATAAACGAGAGTGTAGGTTAATTAGGGTTCTACACACTATCTCTGAAGTGAATCCTTGAACTAAGTAGTTAACTCCCTGTCGTTGACAACTACTTCCTACACTACCTCCCATAAATGCTAGAGGAAATCTTCTAGCCCTGCCTGTAGGTGTTCTTAGTATACCGTCACTTTTTACCTTTCTTTTAGTACCTGAGATATACTCTTCTACTTTAGGAAATCTAGCAAAGAACATATTCATTAAGCCTATAGCCTCATCAGGTGTTATCCCTAGTTGCATAGACAATTTGTTTGGTCCGATACAAAATATAAGACCAAATACAATAGCTTTAGCTTGCTGACGTAAGGTTACTAGTTTCTTGTCTGCATCTGTTTGAACTACTTTGTCTTTTTGTCTAGCAGTATTTATAGCCTCATAGTCTTGTTCAAAAACTATACTAGCTACCCAAGAGTGCATATCCAGACCTTTGTTCAAAGCGTCTAGCAATCCCGGATCTCTAGCGTACACTGTTAGCCCCCGGACCTCAGCCCCCGCAAAGTCCAGGTCCACGACACAAAGTTCTTCATCTACTGACCAACCATACTTAGCACATAACTTTCTCTCTACTTCATTCGCTGTAGAACTAGTGTCTGTAGGTACAAAAGCTTTTTTAATAGGTACTCCAGCTATTGTAGGGGGTTGGTTCTGTAAGTTAGGATTACTTGAGGACAGTCTGCCGGTGGCTGTTCCATTAGCATTAGTATTACCATGTACTCTACCATCGTAACTACTCAGTAAGAGTAAGTTATCTAGGTAGGTAGCTCTACCTTTAGCCGCCGATCTGTAATCTAGTATTGTTTGAGCTATAGGATTTGTTTTTGCCCACTCAGCCAATACCTCATTACTACAGCTATGCGCTCCTGTTTCTGTCTTTTTTAGACTGGGCATGCCATAACCAGCAATCATAATATTAGCTAAGTCTGAAGGATTGTTTAAAACAATATTTTCTCTAGGCCTAGCTAAGTCATTACTTATTTTATCTAGTAAATCGCCTTTTAACTTCAGTTCTCGATCTTTTAAAATAGCACTTTGCTCTATTAAGTAGGCCCTATCTATCCTAACACCTTCCACTTGCATATCACTTAATACCTCAGTGAGGGGTATATAGTGCTTAGACATTAAGTTCATCATAAAATCCCTACCCTCAGCATCGGCCTTAGATTTAGGATCTTCTCTCCAAGCCTTAATTCGTTGCATAGAGCTCAATCGATAGGTCAAGTCTGCGTCTATAGCGGCATAAGGTATCATTATATTAGGATCTACCATTTCAAAGGTCACTTTTTCGTGATAAGGATCTATCCTACTTTTACCTGTAATGTTAGAGAACTCTGTTCTTAGTATCTTAGATACTGAATTCTTTACCTTCTTAATATATTTAGCCCTGTTTGATAGCATAGCTAGAGTAGCTTCTATTACCATTTTTTGATTAGCAGGAGTAGATTTAAGCCTATTCATCTTTTTTAACTTTTTAGAAGTCTCCTTAATGTCTTCTAGCTCAGACTCTAAGTCATCAGAACCTAAGGGACTTAACGACTTTCTACTACCAATAGTATTAGTCATAGCTTTACTGAGTAAATCTGCCTCAATATTACTAGATACTGAGTTAAGCTGATCCACTAAAGGTTCTTCGTATTTCGCTAGCGAAGGATAGTGTTCTAAGACTACTTTCTTTAGACTGTATAATCCTTTCTTATCCTCATCTAGCATATGCTCTGCTAACATACCATCCCATCTAGTATTATTTACAGGGTTAGAAAAGATATCTTCTAGGGGCTTGCCAACTACTTCTTCTATAATACCTTTAAGGCCTAAGTGCTGGGATATAGCCTGCTTAGTTTGCCTTACTAGTATATGTTTAGCAATTCCGTAGTCGAATTTATAGTTCCACCAAGTTTTAGCATGAGGTGACTGTAGTAGCTTCCATATATAAGGTATGATACCTCCGAAGCTGTAAGGAGCATCTTTATGGAATACGTAGAGAGATAAGGCTTTACCCTCTGCTACACAGGCGGATATAGCTATTACCTTACCTTCTGAGTTCCATGGAAATAGTGTGGTAGTCTCGAAGTCTAGAGACATCATAGTATTAGCTACAGTTTTTCCTGGAGAAGAGTACTCACAGTACTCATTTATAATAGCTATAGCATCCTCTAAATCTTTAGGCCTAGGTTTATAAGGTGTAAGAGGAGGCACTATGTCATAATTAGCTAGTAGCTCAGGCACATCGATATTATCTAAAGGGTGCCCGAAAGCTATCTTTGCAGCTTTAGCAATGTCTCCGCAAGCCACGTCTACTACTCCTACCGACTCAAACATTTTGCTTAAACCAAAGGTAGGTAAGACTTTAAAATCTTTTTTTCCAATAGTAACCTCTATAACAGTACCTCGGACATGGCTATGAAGAGATTTTACACCTAAGAAACTAAGTGCTTTAGGTCCGAAAGCTAATATTGTACTAGCCCCGGAGCTCAGTATCTGGCTATAACCGACATTATCTGCACAGGTTCTTAGAAGCTTGACACTGCTATTTACTCTAGAAGCACAGGATACTGCATACATATAGAAACAACTAGCTTTGAGCTTACTGGATAGTCCTGTAGGATCTACCTTAGCCGCCCTAGTAAGGAGAGATTTCATCATGTCTCCATCTCTACCCGCCAAAGGTACAGTAGCCCAAGGTGGAGGTGAATCCATTAGTATAACTACTGAAGCAGGCTTAGATCCCATCCCAGGTACTAGTATATTCTTATATAACGGGCAGGTTGTACAAGATATTGGTTTTATTATACTCACGTAGAGCTCGCCATTTCCCAGTTTTGAATAACTGTAGTAACATCGAAGATAGTTACATCATTAGAATTGATGCCAGGTTTTAAAAGTTTTTTAAGATTAGGAAGGGCCCTAGAAACATCTCGATATTTCATAGAGTTCTTATAAGTACCCGCCACACCTTGCAATCTTTTAGGAGTATCCTGCTTAAATCTATCTCCCGGTTTAAATAAACTAGCTAGAACTTCGGACCATAGAACAATAAGTACATGCACCGATTTTCCATTCTTAGTATAAGTGGCGTAAGATAACCCACAATCTAGCTCTTGCAATTTGTACCTCTCAGCAGGATCACCTAGTAGTGATCTAACAGAAGTGTATCTATTAGGACTTCCCGGAGGGGTGTATTCTACTCTAGCAGAAAGAATACTCTCAAATAGTGATTCAGATTGCGTAGAGTTTGTGATGTTAGCTATAAGCTTAATCTTTTTTCTAACTACTCTTTTAATGTAGCTATGCGGATCTAAACCTACTAGCTTTATTATAGAAGAAGTTACTACTACCGAATCTAGAAACCTAGAGGGAACGGCAGCCACTCCTGCATAAGCAGCTAAACTATCTTTTACTGTAGCTGAGTTATAGTGAAATCTTAATTCGTCAATATAACGTCTAACTTTTTTAGCTCTAGAAAACATTCCGATAGTTAGATTTCTTCTAAAATGTTGTATAGTAGCGTATCCGAAAACATCTTTTAGAACTGTGTGAGGATCAGGCTTGTCCTCTACACGAATACTTTCTAACTGCATAAACCTAGATATATCCGCTTCTTCACGTAATCGGTTGATAGCACAAGCCCATATTTGACATTTAAGAACATAGTTGGTAGCCTCGGGGTTTTCTACATTACCACGAGATACCGTAGATTGTGCACTAGAGGTTAAGGCCCTAACATCTCTTAGTATATCTCGAACAGCTCTACTATGTCTGTCTTGGCCTTTATCTTCAAACTCATCTAAAGCTAAGCCTAAACTACTTCTATTAGCAGTTTTGCGAGCACTTGCTGGAGTATAGCTGGTCATAACCCCGTTGACACACTCAAGCAATCTTAATCTAAGATTTTCACCTGCTATTAAATCTAGTAGTTTAGATTTACCAGAACCTCGTTCACCGTTTAGTATGGTATACAACTGTCTAGGAAGAATACCTGATATAGTATTTAACATTATAGCTGCAGCTAAGTATTGACAGTCTTCAATACCCCCCTCCATCTGCCAACCTAGGTTAATGGCGCTAACTAAGAAGTCAAAAGTTTCTTCAACATCTACGTTTTTACCTACATTTAAATCCTCGCAAGAATTTATCTCAGAACTCCAAGCCGGCTTAGTTATATTCATTATATAATCGCCTACCCGAGGACCTTCTAGCAAAGACCATTCAAGCTCTTCTCCTTGATAAGTACCTAAGTAAACATTATTTCCATTTACAAGTACCCATACCCCGTCTGTAGAATCGCCTTTTTTCAACTCAACGTAATGAGCACCAGATTTAAGTTCTTCTAAAGAGGCTACTACGGGTATTTCTTTGCATAGATTTTCCATAGCTATTTCTATGTACTTTTTCATTTTTGCATTAAGTTCGGTAAGGCTTAAAGGCTTGACTGTCTTACCAACTGTTTTAAAAGCCAAAGCCCTAGGTATTCCTACAGAAGTTTTTATCCAGTCCACAGCATTACCTAAATCTATGGCTAACCTGCCAAATAGTTCACTAGCATGAGATATCCGAAGATCGCGAGGCTCTCTTTTCCTTTTATTCCAAGCTTTTATAATACTTTCAGAACGTTTAGAACTATCTATTCCTATGAAATAAAATTCTTCTTTTAGAGCTTGAATTATTCTTAAAACAAACCCCTCTTCACTATCATCTTGGCCTACTACAAGTTCTAAGATAGTACCTAAATCTAGATTTACGAATTTACTTACTTCTACACAATACATTCTTTGATAGCTGTAGTCTCGCAAGCAAGCACCATTAGAAGCGATTATTCTCTTTATTTCCGAAATATCATCTTGGGGAACTTTTTTAACAGCCTCATAAGTTACATCAGTAAGCCATCTATATGCAGATGTAAAATTGTTGCGTATAGTAACGTTACCTACTAGAGAGTTTTTAGTTATACATTCTAACCAAGTTTGCCACCCATACTTAGCTATGGCCTCCGCAGGATCCTTAGCTTTTACTTCATCAGGCCAATCAAAAACAGAGCAAGTTAAATTAGTTCTACTTAATACCGCCTTAGCAATGTTAATACCTCCATGCTCAGGGTGATCAGGTAGCACGAATATTTTTCTAATATTACAAGTATCTTGCAAGACATTTGCTGAAGTACTAGCAGAGCCCCCTATACCTAAAACCACATCGTAAGTAATACCTTTAGCATAGTTTGCTAAATGAGCCAGAGCATCAAACTCCCCTTCAACGAGAATTGCAGTTCTTGTATCTTTACTAGAACCCATCAAGCCATTGTAGTTTGCTAGCCCGAAGAAACCCATTAGAGGTTCACTATCGTCACTAATAAACATCTCGCTTTTACCGTCGGAATTAGGTCGCATAAAATCAGTTCTAACTTTGAATCTACTGAACTCGGTAGGATTTTTATGATAGAAAAATACTAGGCCTCCGATATTTTCTGGACGCATAACTGGTTCTGCGAATAAATACACCTCTTTGGCCAACTTACCTGCGTACTTATTCATAACTACTTGAGGAGCTAGGACTCCGATAGGTAGAGAGGGAATAACTTCTTTAGAGATACCTCTAGATTCTAAGTAGGTTATGCATTGCCGAGCGTAGAGATACTCTTGACTTTTATTAGTAGTATCTTGTGCAGCGGCTACTAGTATATTGTGAGTAGTGTGTGCGAACGCATTTTTTATTTCATTGCGTTTTTCGGAGTCTCGCAGAGTCTTACGCAAAGTTTTAGGTAGGCTTTTAGCCCCATTGTTATTTAAAACAATGGCGGCTTCTGACCAAGAGATATTACCTACAGTAGCTACGAATTTAAGAGGGTTAACTTCGTACTGACCACAGCTAAAGCATTTTACTACTCCTTTAGTAGGGGTAACATGGCAACTTGGCCGTGAGTCTACATGTCCTGGAAAAGGGCAATGGCCTTTCAAGCTATTACCCTTCATTTCCCAAGATCCTTTACCTAGTTCAGCGAGTATGTCCCGCCATTTTGCTAGCGGGATATCCTCCCATATCTCTTTGTAGGAAATCTTAGGGGGTTTTTGCATTAGGGCTAATTTTCTTTCTCGCAGATATTCTTGAATTTACACCAAGAACAATGCCTTCCTTTCGACTTAGTAACTTCATCTCTAAGCGTTTCTGCTAAAGCATTTACCTGCAACATTACTGGGTTATCAGGGGTTAGGTCTGCTCTAGTAATCTTTTTAGGATACCACTCTAGTTCTCCCGAAGTAGTAGAATAGATGGCGGGCTGCACAGATACTATATCATACCATGCATGAAGTAGAATACCATAGCTCTCTAACTGTATTTTGTAAGAATCTATACTCTTACATCTGCCAGTTTTTAAGTCAATGGCTATTGCATGCTTTGTACCATTTTTTTCTACGATTATAACTCGATCTACAACACCTCTAAGTATTGAATTTCTATCCCAAAAATCTGTTTTAACTAGTGTAGGAAGTACTCCTAAGCGAAGTTCAGATGAATCTAATGTAACCTTATTTTTATCTTTGAAAGAACTTAATCTATCTTCAAAAGAATCTACTTTTTTAACTAGAGTTTTAATCTTTAATTTATTAGTCCTAGTTTTAGGTATCTCTGTAAAAGCATCTATCTGTGCCGAAGTTTTTTCCTGTTTAGCTTGAAGCAGTTCGGCGTATTTATGGGTAGCAGAGCCTAGCACTAGGGCGGTATTATCTTCTACTACTTGTAATTCCTCTGGGATGTATGGCTTATCTACATATTGCCATACAAATTTTTGAGAACAACTTTCCAATACTCCCATCTTACTAGGGCTCCAAGGTCCAAACTCCTTAGCTAGCGAGCTAAAAAAAACAGGCATAACCTGCCTCCTTTCTTATAAGGTTTAATTCTAGCCGTATATCTAGCCTAGACGTCGAAGTCTGGTAGGTCTTCTACCTCTACCTCTGCTTCTTCCTCATTACTGGTAGCTGTTTCTACTACTGCAGTGTTTACCTTAGGCGAGGTAATCTCTGAGTCTTCTGGTTTAACATAGCTGAAGGACACATAGTCCTTCCCATTTTTACTAGTTTGGTTAGTGGCGATTACTTTTAAGTAACTTCCTGCTAGAGAGGATTGAGATCCTCCTGTGAGAGCGGCCTCTAGTTGGCTTGGATCAGGAGATTGGATATCGATACACGCATTGATCATCGCCTTAAGTAATCCTAGGTTTTGATTAATACGCCACTGTAGGTCATTGCTAATAGCAAAGATTTGCTTTACAAACTCCCCAGGAACATGAGTTCCTGTAGAAGAGATAATTTTAGACTCGATAATACAGATCTCTTTGCCTGCTTGAGTCTCTCTTGTTACCACCCCCTCTACAAGTACTACATGTGTACCTGTTTCGAGATATCGACGTTCAACACGCTTAGCTTCTACTTGGTCCATTTTGTTGGACAGATTTTCAAAATTTGGCATTTGCAATTTTTCCTTTCGTTAATTAGCGGTTAGCAGTTTGCCGTTTATCTAGCGTACTAGTGAATTGCTCACTAGGAATTATAGGACTAACAGAGAAATCAATCTTAGTCAAGCTTTTCAAGCTTGCATTAATGATTCTTTTTGACCCTCTGTTTTTTTGGGTTTGAATACTAATCAACACCCTATCTAAGGCTTCTACTTGAGGGACTAATTCCTCTTCAAAGCATATTGTATATAGCTGTTCAGGATCGTCTGACATGGCAAATAGTAGCTTATAGCTATCTTTGCAATAATTTAATTCTCCTCTTAGAAAATTGAACTTGCAGTCTAAGCAGTTACCGTGCATGCTACCTACCTGTAGATCCTTAGAATAGCACCCACTATCAGAGTGCGATCTATTTCTAGTTATTTCTAGTATGACAATTCTAATCTCATTTCCGAGATACCTATTGTCTTGGTAAAATCCCAAACTTCCAGAAGGAGGATGAGATATGGAAAGCGACTTCATCGACATCTATTATGACGACCTTTCCCGAGTTACTATACTCGATAAAACCGAAGAAAAAAGACTACTTATTGCTTACAACGACCCTAGTACTTCTGAAATACAAAAGCAAAGAATAAAGTGTAAAGTTTTGGAATCTAATCTAAGGCTTGTTTTCGGGATGGCTAAAGGCATGTGGGATAAGAAAGACCCAGATAAGCTTCAAGAACTTATTGCTAACGGCAACCTTGGTTTAATACAAGCTCTAGATAAATTTGATCCTTCTTATGGCGTTAGGTTTTGCACTTATGCCGGACACTGGGTCTTAATGAGTATGCGAAAAACCTTCTTAACTGTAGTAAAGACTCCTTTAGATAAGGCTCAACCTATCTATGAGGAAGAAAGCTATGCTCCCGAGGAGCCCTACTTAGTAAACTACGATCGGGGCATAGAAAATTTACAGCAGACTGCCTATATAGCGTTGTGGCTGAGGTTCCTTACTGACCGGGAAAGATTTATTATAAGGGAGAGCTTTCTTCGCAAAGATCATACCACTAAAAGCCTTAGGGAGATGGCTTCGGAATTATCTTTAAGTAGCGAACGTGTTAGGCAGCTTAAAGCTAACGCTATTAACAAGCTCTCTCTGTGGCTTAGTTACCATTACGAATCTTAACTGTCTTCGCTGGCTCCTAGAATAATGTCCTCTAGATTGGTGTTATCATCTGGGCTGATGACCCACTGTAGAACTTTGATAGCCACCCCGAGGTCCATAGCTGCATTCACCGAAAGGTCATCTTCTTCATCAGCACTTAGCTCTACACGGGTAGCTGAGATATCGGAGATAACCTCCAAAATAGCTTCAGCACTACGTACAGGTTTCTTAACCATCTTAGGTTTAGCGGTACTCGCTGTAGGAGTTTTGGGTGATCGTTTCTTGCGGTCTTGTGCTTTGATGCCTTCCCCACCCGAATCAACCGACTCTTGGTGCTTAGTATCAATGATCTCTTTCACTTCAGCTGTCGAAGGCTTCGACTCATCATCGCCTTTAGCTACTTCTAGGATCTCTGCACGAGCAGTGGAATCCTTAACGTTGGAGAGTAGTTTCCCTACGCTAAAACCAATTTCTTGGTTATCCACAGCAGCGATAACCTCTGGCATTTCATCTTCTTTAGATAGAAGTGCCAATCTAGCATTGATAGTATTCTCGGCTAGGCCAAATTGCTTACACAATTCAGTCATAGGAGTGCCACCTTCAAGCTGAGCTTGGATTTGGCGGGCCATCTCGATAGGAGACCAATTTAGTCTCTGAGTATTACGGATCAAGGCATCTTGGCCCATTTCCAGCATTACTTGTTTTCTAACATGCTCTCGGCACTCCTCTTGTAGTTCATCACTAGCATCTGCGTTCAGCGAATGCCAATCCCCAAAGATCTCTTCTACGATGTTCATCACACTGGGGCGAACTTCACATTTGATCTTTGATAGCGCTTTACCGTTAGCCGTAGATGTCTCTCCATCAGCAATGAGAAGAGAAACAACGTAGCAACGGCGATTGCCTTCTAGGACCCGATAACCTTCTCCGTCATCGGTCTCCATTACGATAGGTGATTCTAGTACGCCTTTAGCTAAGACGCTTTGTTTCATAGAGCTGATTTGAGCGTCATCACCATAGTACTCTCTAGACTGAAGAATATCTGTATCTCCAGGAGATTTAAATGTTAGCTTATCAAAGTCAATTAGTTTGTAGCTTGAGCGGACAGCTGAGCTATCCACTGTAGGAAAGTTATTGTTCTGCATATTTACCTCGGCAATTAGCATAATGAGCGCACCATTTAGTAGTGCACATCCACGAATCAGGACTAGTCATAGGAAAGTTGCCCCTACTTATATTAGTAGCTACTTCCCCAATTAAGTCTGTAAAATAATCTAGCTCGCTCTTTGCGAATGAATATCTAGCTACCCCGACCTTAGGTACTTTGGTTTTACATACCGTATCAAACCTAACATCGGAGATGTCTTCTACTATAGCGTACATAGCTAACTGCACGCTATTTCTACAATCGGCTTCGGACTTAGATCGTTTAGCAACTTTCAAGTCACAGATCTCCATCCTGCCAGTACTGTTATCTATGTAGTCTACATACCCTCTTACAGGTACGTCACCTACTAGACTTTCAAATCCAAACTCGGATTTTACCGGCATAATGGAGTTGCCTACTCCCTTATACCAGGTTTTATACAAAATTTGTGAGTAAGTAGTCCAGTAGTCTTTGTCTTCACCTTCATAGTCACAGTCTTCTAATAGTTCAGATAAAGAGTCATGATTTAGAATGTCCTTCTCTTCCATGAAGATACCATCTAATTGGGACTGTAAATTTAGTTCTACCATCTTGTGGACGGTTGACCCTATACCGAGAGCTACTGATTTAGGAGACTCGGGTCTTTGATTTAATACGTATTCTAGTTCATACTGTTTTGGGCAGTTTAAGTATTTAAGCACCTGACTTGCAGACAAATAGTCTCTAGGTAAATTATAAGCCATTAGTCCTCCTTAAATTCTACACACGTTCAGCGCAGTTTTAGAAATGTCACTATTACTTACTACACATCCGGTGTCAAAAGGTTTTATATTTTTCTCTAAGCAATCTAATACATGAGGGCAAGATACACACTCTACCTGCTTGCTCATTAAAGTGCTTACATTTATCTTACTTTCTAGTAACTTCATAATATTGTGGTTAACACTATTTCTCATAACCACTACTTGTACTAAGAGCTTTTTAAAACCCTTAGCCCGTATACCGTAGTTACGATCTAAGCTTTGTAACCAGTGATCTAGAGACCAGCTCACTTCGGCATATATCATAGTAGGTGCTTTAAAAGTAACACCTATACCCATAGAAATTTGGGCTACGATAATAGCACTATCGCTAGTATTAAAGTTATCCTCTACTTCTGAGTGGTTTTTAGTAGTGGAGTCATATCGAAATGTTTTTCCAAGTTTAGAGCATCTGTTAAACAATTCTTGTATAACCCACTGGTGCTTACCCCAGACTATTAGTTTCTTAGTACCCGAAGCAAGATGTGATTGGATTAATTCCATTACAGAATCTAGTATAACAGTACTACCAACCTCCCCAACAAGTCTACCTGGATCTGATTTTTCAACAGAACACTTTTGTGTGTAGGGTTGAATACCTTTATCAACACATTGTTGTACCAATGGGCAAGTATCACATATCTCCGGATCTTTCAACGACTTATAACAAAAACCCATACTTAACTGGGCCAATCTAGTCATAGCTGTTAAGTGGTTAGGTGGTACTCCTAGCGAAACATCGCCCACTTCTAAGCTACTTAGGCAAACTGTAGCATTATACAGCTTCCTAACTTTAGCATCAGGGCTAATTTCTACTATCTGAATAGTGCGGTCTGGTAAATCTAAGCACTCTTCTGCAGTCTTGCGAAGACTCATAGAAGTGACAAGTTCATTTACCTCATCAATATTCTTCCACCCACTAATAATGTGCTTATTAAAAGGACTTCTGATAGCGTAACGATTTTGAAACTGCCAAGACCCGGGTACTACAAAGTCTCCTAAAGCCTTTAGCTGCCCCCATAGATGCATAGGGGAACCTAGTGAAGGAGTGCCGCTTAATAGTAATCTTCTGGTAACCGGTTTGGCCTCTACAAGCTCTAATACTCCCTTAGTTCTTCCTGATTTAGGTGATCTTATAGAGTGAGACTCATCTAGTATAATATCTGTATAGGGAACTATTTGTTTTAGTAAGTCTTTGGCTACCCTACAAGTGTCATACGTTACTACTATACCACAGGTTTTAGAATCCTTTATAGCAGCGAGTATCTTCTTTTCTCTAGTTTTACCTGTGGCTACTATAGGTTCGAGATTAAATTCACCTTTAGAATGAAATTGCATCTCTTTTTTCCAAGTGAACTGGTTTACTTTTAAAGCTACTACTAACCAGAAAGAAGTTGGTCTACGAGACTTTGTATACATAATCAAATCGCAACCAATCTTAGTCTTACCTAGACCTGGATCTAGGAATAGTCCAAGTCTGGGCATATGTATAGCTAGTGAAAGACTTTCTATTTGATGCTCGTAAGGTTTAATCTTAGGGACAAAGTTATCAGTATCGCCTGACTGAATCTTATCTACATAGCTTTTTAGATCTTTCTCTAACTCTATAACTTTTTGACTGAGTTCAAAGTTAGCGATGTTATCATATTCTCTAATATCATCTAGTACATACAGTCCAAAAGGTAGGTATCCAGGAGCAAACCAAATGTTTTTCTTGGCATGTTTAGACATGCCATATATACTCCTGAGGACTGCGACCTCAGCAGGCTTCACATCAGTTACGTAAATAACGGGTAAGCCTGAACTAGCTAATGTTGTATTAACCTTCATATTACCTCCAAGGTTTAAAACATAGATGCCAGGGGCGTATACTTATACCACATAACCTTTAATTTTTATGGAGATTTTTATGCTAGGAGATCTACCCAATATGACTTCTCCCGGAAAGGGTGGGACCCACGCAGATCCTATGCGATTATGGGCGCATTCTTTCTCTCCAAGGAATCTAAAACAGCTTTTTAGATGGACTGAATACTTATACTATAACTCTGCTCAAATATTTGCAGGGGTTAGAAAGTTTGCAGAATACCCTATAACAGAAGTAGAATACCTCACAGATAGTGATAAGCTTACTAGCCTATATAGAAGATTGCTTGAAGAGACTATAGGTATAAAACAAGCTCTAATTAAAAGTTCTATAGATCTGCAGGTTTATGGAAATTCATTTACCTCAGTACATTTACCTTTTAAAAGAAGCTTAAGATGCTCTAAGTGCTCTTTTACTGAGAAAGCTACTGAAGTAGAGTTTAAGTACAACCCTCATAAAGCGGTATTTAAACATACTTGCTCTGATTGTGGTCATGTAGGGGAATCCAAAGTAGTAGATAAATTAGAGTTGTCCCCAGAAAAAATCAACATAGTTAGGTGGGATCCTAAACTAATTCAAATAAACTATAACACTGTTACTGGAGAAAGTGAGCATTTTCTAAGCGTGCCTAGCAGTATGAAGTCTAAAGTTACTTCTGGAGATAGGCACTTAATACTAACCCTGCCTATGGCTATTTTAGAAACTATAGCTAACGGTGAATTATTTAAGTTCAATAAGAATGAATTAATGCACTTAAAAGCTCATGCTCCCGCTGGTGTGGAAAGTGGTTGGGGATATCCACCACTAGTAGCATGCATGCCTTTATTTTACCATGCTAGCGTACTAAGAAAAGCTAACGAGTCTATTGCTTTAGAACGTATAGTGCCTATGAGAGTTATGCATCCTCAAGCTATTAGTGGAAATGCTGACCCTATTCTAAGCTTATCTATGAGTAAGTTTATGGGAGAAGTGGAAGACAACATTAAAAAATGGCGTAGAGATCCTAACCATATTATGATGAGCCCTGTAGCTATTGGAGTATCTCAAGTAGGTGGGGAAGGTAGGGCCCTTATGGTGAATGCTGAAATTCAACAAGCTGAAGATAATATTATAAATGCTATGGGATTTCCGAAAGAATTCGTATACGGAGGACTTAGTTACACAGGTAGTAGCGTTACTTTACGCATGTTAGAAAATCAATTAGAGTCATCCGTATTCCAAATAAATAAGTTGCTCACTTGGCTAACTAATAAGATGGGAGGGTATTTAGGCTGGGAAAAATGTAAGGTTAAGTTGGGAGACTTTAGGATGATTGATGATGTACAGCAAAAACAACTTATTATGCAATTATTTCAAATGGGCATGGTGTCTAAAACAACTATGGCGGAAGCCCATGGTATTAATATACAAGATGAGAGAGATAAAATAAAACATGAAAACCTGACTGATGCTAGATTCCAAAAAGAGTTAGAACTAGATATGATGGACCTTCAGAAAGATATTAGCCAACAAGCTAGGCAAATGGCAGCTCAGCAACAAGGTGCCGGAGGACTTTCTTATGATCAGCAGGCTGTAATATCTGAAGCAGAAAACATTGCTATGCAATTATTACAAACAGACCCAAGTACACGAAAATCTCAGTTGTCTAGTTTACAAGCGGAAGATTATGTGATGTACTCTGTAGTAATACAGCGTATGGAACAACTGCAGCTAGATCAGAAAAACCAAGCTATGCAACAAGCTATGGGCGGTGGACAACCCCCTATGTAGAGGTATTATGAGTAACGATAACGATTTTATTAGTACAATATCCCAGCTAGCCGGAGATCAAGAAGGTCCTCAGCTTCCAGACCCTTTTCCAAGTATACCAAACCCGCCTCCAGGGTTTGACCCAGAAAACTCGCCTATAAGAACCGATTCTCCCAGCCCAGACCCACTTCCCTGGGCTAAAAAAAAGGCGAAGCAGAAGTACTTGCCTCATGCTAGGGTTTTCTTTATTAGCGATGAAGGTAATCCTGAATATGATAATGTTCTTAGACGCGGTGCTAATGGAGAGATTATCTTAGCTAAAAAAGAAGTTGCAGATTTAAAGGGCTCTAGCGGTTTCAAGGTATATCTTGAATGGCTAGAACCCTTAGAAAACTAGTACTATTTAAGTAGTTGTGGCTACTTAAATAGTTTATCTACGATAGAAGACCAATCAAATATCATCATCGTCTTTTTCTTCCTTTCCTACGGTTATACCCATCTCTATTATGTGCCTTTTGTAGTTTGGATAGAACTAAGGGATCTACCCATCCATGAGCCAGAGATACATAAGGTTTACCTCTACTATGCACCTCCGGCCCTACAATAGATAGTTCATCCGGGTCATACCAAGTCTTCCCGACTTTGAAATGCCCGTGTTGACCTATACCTCCCCAAGGCCCTGTTCTAGAACTGCCGTCGCTTTTAACAACTTTAATTCTTTCACCCGTCCTCGGGGTTCTACTACCTGTGTATAGATACGCAGCTCCTAGCCCCAAAAAACCGCCAATCAAAAATGCTGTAAAGTAGCACCCCACAGCTATTTCTCTTTTGGTTCTATAAGTATTACTACCAGACCACTCGCAACCTAAGCCTTGAGCGATCTGTACTAGGTTTGGGTTAACCCAGACTAGTGTTTTCGTCTGGGGGTGATAATAATTTGCGGAAATCGTTTACTCCTTCCTGTCCAATCATATCAGCTAGCTGAGGATCACTAACGAACGCTAGCAGTCCTTTTCTAGTTGGGAAATCATCTAGCCCGGGCAATTCGGGAAGGAATTTTACACTCCCTTCTTCTTCGAAGTACCCCAACCCATCGAATATGGGTTCCAAGGAAAATCGATCACCTGTGAATTTATTCACAAGTGCTCTAATCTCTGGTACTGTTGAGGTCTTGATGGATTCACACTCAACCAAGAAATGGCAGATGGGAACATAGCAATCTTCGCCTACCATCTCAAAGACTTCTAGCTCCGACCCCTCGGCAGGGCCTTCCGGTCGGATCATCTGCAGAAGTTTGGTATCCCACTCCACCATAGGACCTACCTTTTCTACATAGGTTTCTTGCAGCTGACCCCACGCTGCGGTTAGACTACCTCTAGTGCTAGCCCACTCTGCCTCGGCTTTGGCTTCCGCCTCTGCCTTAGCTTTAGCTTTAGCAACCTCTACTGGTTTCAATAGCGCCGCTAGCTTAGCCTTTTTGGCCGCTAGCTTAGCCTTTTTGGCCTTAGCTTCCTCTTCAGCTCTTTTGCGATTTTGAGCCTCTAGACGTTTTTCTTTAGCCTGTTTCTCGGCCTGGCTCTCTTGAGCCTCGATTTCGAGGGGGGTAAGAGCAAGAAACTTACTGTATAGCCTACTGGACAAGCCTGTCACGGCTTGCCACAGGGAGCAAGTACCTCTACTTTCTCCCCTCACCATCACGTTTACTAGTCCTGTATCCAGAATAGTACCTAGAAAAAGAGGAGAATCGATCACCTCTTCAGGGTCGTTACTAGTGGCCTGTAGATGTAGCTTAGTACCTACACCTTCAAGGAAGAGGGCAGCAGATGCTTGACGAAAAGGCTTAACATGCTTCGCTTCGGTGCGGCGAATACACATCTCAATGATAGGAACCCCTGCCACTGTTTCGGGTACTTGCAAAGAGGCTGCTTGGGTTTCTCTCAATTTTACTTTGCAGACAAAGTATTCGTCTGCTTTACCACTAGGCTTATGCTTTAGGAAGTCAATAAGGATTCTAGCTAGTTGCCCTCTATTTGCATGGCCTGAGAGGCCTCTCCCCTCTAGCGTCAGAGACATTCCTTCCATGAAGGTTGGATTGTTTTTGACGAATTTCGCAAAGGGGTAGAAGGTTTTAGCCTTCTCTCCCTGTACTTTTTTTTTAGTCATCTCTGATCGGAATTTTTTATTTCCGATTTTCAGAGTTTTACTAGCCGCCCCGTTTTCAGTCTTGGGCGTATTAGACTTCTTTTTTCGTGCCATAACTATCTCCTTTGTTTGGCCGAGAGGGATTTAACCTCTATTGTCTAGTACCCAAACACTCCTTTGAAACTAGGGTGTCTGGTGCATATACTTATGACACATATACCTCTGATTTTGTGAGTTTTACTATGTCAAAGAATACAAGATTTCTTTATACCACTCCTGAAGAAAAGCAAAAGCAGCTACGGCTCAAAACACTAGAAGGGGTTAAGAGCTTATTTCCTATTATAGGTACACACCACACCATAGAAGCTGACAATTTTGAAGTACAGGAAAAAGGAGTTACGTATGCGGATCATAAAAAAGCTCTTTTTAAAGGGGGCTCTATATATGAGCCCATTAAAGCTAGAGTAACTATTAAAGACAAAGAAGGTAATGTAGTCTCCAAAAGAAATAAGCACACTATAATGCACTTACCTAGAGTTACTCACCATAATACTTTTGTAGTAAGAGGTAACGAGTATGCTCTAAAGCATCAACTTAGGACTAAGCCTGGAGTTTACACACGTAAGAGAGGTAGTGAGGAGTTGGAGTCTAGCTTTAACTTAGCTAAAGGAGCTAACTTCAGATTGAGTTTGAACCCTAACAAAGGGGGCCTTCAAATGGAATATGGAAGTTCTAAGATTCCCATGTACCCTATACTAAAAGAGATGGGTGTAACTGATAGTGATATGTCTAAGTATTGGGGACAAGACTTAGTTAATCGTAATAAAGATCTGTATAAAAAGTCTTCTGAATCCGCAGTTAATAAACTATTCTCTAAAATAGTGCCTAAAGCAGAGCAGGCTTTAGCTTCTAATAGTACTGAAAAAGCTCAAGCAATTATGAGAGCCTACGACAACACTATATTAGATGAGGAGACCACCCGGGCCACTCTAAAAAAGGGGTTCTCAAAAGTAACTCCCGAAGCTCTACTAGTAGCAAGTAAAAAACTTGTTTCTGTATACAAAGGGGATGAGGAAGAGGATTCTAGGGATAGTCTTCAATTTCAAAAGGTCGTAGGTCCTGAGGACATATTTAAGGAGAGGTTGGAGCTAAAAGCTAGGGAACTTAAATGGAAAATAAAAAATAAGTTGGATTTAAGCCCTTCAGTAAGTGTCGCTAAGGTTATGCCTAGCACTAGTACTAATGGGGAGCTAAAAAAGTTTTTAAGTACTGCGCAACTAGCTAGCTTACCTTCTCAAATTAATCCTGTAGAAATGTTAGATAGTGCTTTAGCCGTTACAAGGTTAGGAGAGGGTGGTATATCAAGTGATAGGGCTGTACCTGCTTCTGCAAGGAAGCTTCATTCTTCTATGCTTGGTATAATAGATCCTTTCAGAACACCGGAATCTGGTAACGTAGGTATCGATCAAAGATTTACCTTTGGAGCTAAACGAGACGATGACGGAAATCTATACGCTTCTTTAAAAGATGCTAAATCAAATAAATCTGTAGATGTATCCGCTACAGAAATGGGTACTAAGGTAATAGCGTTTCCAAATCAAGATTTAAAGTCTGGCCGAGTAGACGCTATGGTTAGAGGTAAAGTAGGGAAGGTTAAACCTAGCGAAGTAGATTATTACATAGATAAAGCTCCCAAAATGTATACATTAAATACTAACTTAGTACCTCTATTAGATAGCACACAAGGTAATAGGGTTATAATGGGTTCTAAAATGGTAGGACAAGCTATGCCTTTAGTAGATAGGGAAAAACCTCTGGTTATGAGTTCCTTTGACGATAAGTCTGATACTGAAGAAGATTCATTAGAAAGAATAATAGGACAAGCCACTACTAGAGGTGTACGCTCTTTAGGAAAGGGTAAAGTAACAGAAGTCACTAAAGATTATATAAAAGTTAAGTACTCAGATAAATCTAAAGGTGAGCAGACTTATGAAATACCTCATGATATGCCTTTAGCTTCTAAAACTTTTTTAGATGGTGTAGCCAAAGTAAAGGTAGGGGACTCTGTAGAAGAGGGTACTACTCTAATGGATACTAATTTTACAAAAGACGGTACTTTAGCTCTAGGTAGGAATTTAAAAGTAGGGTATCTGGCTTATCATGGATTAAACTCTAACGATGCCGTAGTTATGAGTAAAGGAGCTACTGAGAAAATGGCTTCTATAAATATGACTAAGTACGTTATTGAAGAAGATAGAGACACAGTTATAGATAAAAACAAGCACTCAGCTAACTTTCCTAGAATATTTACAAAGGACCAATATTCTAAACTTAGTAAAGGTGTTGTACAGGTAGGTCAAAAACTTCGCCAAGGAGATCCTATAGCAGCCGTATTAAGAAAAAAAACTCCCAGTATGGAAAATCAGATATTAGGAAAAGTACACAAATCACTAAGACAAGAGTACTCAGATAATAGTGATGTATGGGACAAGTCTTCAGAAGGCGAGGTAGTAGCTGTAGAAAAAGAGGGTAAAAGAACTACAGTAGTGGTTAAGAGTGTTGAGAAACTTAAAATAGGGGACAAAGTTAGTAATAGGTATGGAGGTAAGGGTGTTATCAGTAAGATAGTAGATGATTCTGACATGGTACAAGACGAGTCTGGAAAACCCATAGATATACTATGGAGTTCTCTAGGTGTAGTTAGCCGTATTAACCCCTCTCAAGTAATTGAAACTGCAGCTGCCAAAGTTGCTGAGAAAACAGGCAAACCCATAGCTATATCTTCTTTTAAAAAGCGTAATAATGTAGAGTGGGTACGAGGACTAATGAAAAAGCATGGTGTGAAAGATAAAGAAACTGTGTATGACCCTATTACAGGTAAGAAAATACCTAATATAATGGTAGGTCCCCAGTACACTTATAAGCTATTCAAAAGTTCAGATACTAACTACGCTGCTAGAGGCTTAAATGGGGGGTACGATATAAATGAGCTTCCTAGTAAAGGAGGGGTTACAGGTGCTAAAGGCACTGGTATTATGGAGATAAATGGTTTACTAGCGCATGATGCTAGAGATATTCTTAAAGAGAATGCTACCATCAAAGGTACTCGTAACACTGAGTTTTGGAGAGCCTTCCAGCTTGGGAGACCTTTACCTCCTCCCAAATCTAGTTTTGCTTTTGATAAGTTTAAAGGTATGTTGGCAGGTGCTGGTTTAAAATTTAAAAAAGAGGGTAACCACATGTCTATGGCTCCTCTTACAGATTCTGAAGTTAGGGCCATGTCTAATGGAGAGATTAAAAATGGTAGGATGGTGCTAGCTAAGAATTTAAAAAGTGAGGCGGGAGGTCTTTTTGATTTAGGTAAAACAGGCGGAATAGTAGGAACTAAGTGGACTCATATTGAGCTGCCCGAGCCAGTAGTTAATCCTTTATTTAAAGATGCTAGTAGGCGGTTGCTAGGTATGACCGAGAAGGAGTTGGATGAAACTACCTTTACAAAGGGTGGGGAATACATTAAGAAAGAGCTAGATAATTTAGACTTAGATTCTAAGCTTTCTAGCCTAAAAGAATCTATAAGTGCAGCTAAAGGAGCTGATAAAGATAATAAGTATAAGCAGATAAAAGCTATTAACGCTCTAAAAGCCAATGGTATGAAAGCCGGGGAAGCTTATACTATGAAAGCTTTCCCTGTACTACCTCCTAAACTACGTCCTGTAGTTCCTGGTGCTAAGGGTGATCTATTAATATCTGATGTAAATCATGTTTACAAAGATCTTATATTAGCAAAGCAAAAGCTGCAAGAAGCTAACGAACTTGGTTTACCTGATGAAGATATTAAAGATATGCGTAGGCATGTGTCTGATGCTGCAGGAGCAGTTATAGGTACTAGAGAACCTGTATCTTCTAAGCTGGCTGCTAAGCAAGTAAAAGGTATAGTTAATACTATAACAGGCACTAAGACTGGGTTTTTTAATGGTAAGGTTCTTGCTCGTAGATTAGATTTTACAGGTAGAGGTACCGCAGCTCCTGACCCTAGTTTAGGTATGGATGAGGTTGGCTTACCTGAGACTATGATGTGGGATATGTATTCGCCTTTTGTTATCAAAAATTTAACTAAACAAGGTTATTCTGCTCTACAAGCCAAGAAAATGGTAGAAGATAAAAACTCCCGGGCTAGAGAAGAGTTAATGATAGAGTCTAATCGTAGACCTGTTATACTTAATAGAGCTCCTTCTCTACACAGGTTTAATGTTATATCATTTAAACCAAAACCAGTTAGCGGTACTACCATACAAGTAAACCCTTTTATGGAGGATGGTATGAATTTAGATTATGATGGCGACGCTCTCCAAGTACATGTACCTGTTACCGAGGGCGCTGTAAATGATGCTAAGAAATTATACTTATCTAATAATGTTCTTGGAGATAGGAACAGAAATACTATTTTAGCTTACCCTAAACAAGAAGCTATGGCAGGTCTTTTTAAAGCGACTATTAATAAACCCACTTCATCTAAGGCTATAAAGTTTAAAACAACTAAAGATGCTTTAGCAGCTTATAGGAGAGGTGAGGTAAGTACTAATGATTTAGTGGAGATAGATGATGAGTAATACCCTACTTCAAGCATACAACACAGGTAAACTTATAGCTATCTACAAGTATGCTGAAGAGTCTAGCTTAGATAAAGAAGAAGACTTGACACCAGTGCTAGAACACCTTGTATCAGGAATGCCTCTAAAAAAAATTACTTCAGAAGTTAAAAATGATTCAGAGAAGGTTGAGAAAGCTAGTTGGGGTGATAAGATAGAATTAGAGCCTGGGTCTGCTACTGGCATAGAGGTATAACATGGAACACTCTAATATAGAAGAAGCCTACTTAGTAGGTAGAGAGCTAGCACGCAAAGAGTTTGAAAAAACTGCTTTCTTAGGAGCCTTGTTTAGAGGAGGTAAATTCCTTGCAGGTATGGGACACCTTGGTAGAGCTGGTTCTAGATTATCTAGAATAAGCGGACATCATGTAGGTATGCCTCTAGGATTTGGTTTATTAAATGCTGCTACCGCAGAAGATGGTGAAAAATCTAAAGCGTTTGTAAAAGGTTTAGCAGGAGGCTTAGCTTTTAATGCATTAATGCCTTTAGGAGCTTCTATAGGTAAGAGGTTATTTGCTCCAGGTTTTAGTGGTAAAGGTTCTTTAGATATGATGAGAAGGATTGGGTTTGGTAAAACTCCTTCTAAGTTAATGGCTCAATCGCAGGGTATAAATAGGGCTTTAAGGAGCAGGCAAGGTTTGTTTGGCCGTAGAGGTGTCTTAGAGAGAATGATGGAATCTGGAAATTTTTCAAAATCTAAAGATCTGTTTAGTGCTCTTAATAAGATTAACAAAAAAAATATGCCCCCAGAGATGAGAACACAGTTAGCTAGGCTTAAAAGAATAGCTAGTGGTAAAACTGTAATAGATCCTTCTAAACAAAAAGCGGTACTAAATGAATTTAAAGATTTTAGTAAAAAGCTCTACCAAACAGGGTTTACACAAGGTACTGCTGCACAGCAGCGTGCTTTAAAGGGACTAAGATTTTCAAAAGGTTTAGGTATAGCTGCGGGAGGAATGGGCTTAGGCATGGTAGGTAGTCATGCTTTAGAAAACACTATGAATACTACCCCGGCATCTTACTTCAATTCTACTGGGGGGCACTGATGTTACGTGGAAAGCTAGCAGATGTATTAATAAACTCAAGCCTACCTAAAGACTATAGATTAGAAGGTGACATGGATACTAAAAAATTAAAAGCATCTATGATTAGCCTAGCCAAAAATAGTCCGGAGAGCTACAGAACGGTTATACCTCGTATAAAGAAATTGGGAGATGAGTTTTCTACTTTTGAAGGTATTTCTGTAGGGCTGGATGATATAGAGCCTGAGTATTCTAAAAGAAACCCCATCATAAATAATACTAAAAGGTTACTTATTAAAGCAGGTAATAACCGTAAAAAGCAAATGGGTGTACTGTTAGAAGCTCAATCAAAGCTTAGAAATATAACTACCACACATCCGGGAGATATGGGCATGATGGCTAGGTCTGGTAGCCGCGGAAATATGAATCAGCTAATGAAAATGGTAGCTAGTCCTGGTATAGTGGGGGATTTTGATGGAGCACCTATACCTTATTTAATAGAGAGAGGATATTCTGAAGGTTTAGCTCCTGCTGAAGCTTGGATAGCCGGTGATGAAAGTAGGTCTCAGGTTATTAAAGGTCAGTTAGGCACTGCTGAGCCTGGAGAAATGCAGAAGGTTTTAGCTTCCGTAATGACTGAACAAGTTATAGCCTCAGATGATTGCGGTACAGATAATGGACTTCTACTAGATGCAAATGATGACTCTGTAGAAGGCAGGTATTTGACCACAGGAGGCTTAATCACAGCCCAGATGGCAGCTAACATAGCTAGAAAAGGTTCCAAAGTTAGGGTTAGATCTCCTATGACTTGTGAATTAGATTCTGGTGTATGTCAGAAGTGCATGGGTCTTAGCAACAAGGGTAAATCTTTTGATTTAGGTGTGAATGTTGGTATTAGATCAGCGCAATCTTTAAGCGAACCTCTAACCCAGATGGCTCTAAGTGCTAAGCATGGGGTATCATTAGTAGAAGGCGATCATAATAAACCTAGGGGACTAGCTGCTTTTAAGCAATTTGTAGAAGTACCTAAGAGATTTTTTCAAAGAGCACCTGTTTCTGAAGTGGAGGGAAAAGTAGACTCTATAGATAAAGCTCCTCAAGGAGGTTATGATGTTACCATCTCCGGATCTCACCACTATATTCCTCCTAATAGAGATTTAAAAATTAAAAAGGGTCAGAGCATTGCGCCGGGAGATGTACTAGCTTCAGGTATCCCAGCTCCTGATGACATCGTTAAATATAAAGGTATAGGGGCTGGTAGAGATTATTTACTAAAATCTTTAAGAACTGTTTATTCAGATTCTGGTCAAAAAGTAGATCCTAGACATTTAGAGCTTCTTACTAAATCCCAATTAAATTACGTAAGAATAGATTCCGGGTCTGATGAATATATACCTAACGATATAGTATCTATACCTAGACTCAGAAATACTTTTAAAGATAAAGGTTCTATGGTATCCGTAGTTGGTAGTGTGGGTAAGATTTTAACTAAAGCTGCAGGACCTCATCTACCTGGTACACGTATAACAAAGTCTATTGCAAAGGACCTTGAGAATGAAGGTATCAAGGAGATCAAGGCGGTAGATTCTAAAATACAAGTTACCCCTATAATGGCTGCAGCCACCAGAACACCTTTACTAAATCCTAACTGGATGCAAAGACTTGGTTTCCGATATCAAAAACAAACTCTTATAAATGCAGCCACATTTGGAGAGACCTCTGATTTACATAGCCACAATCCTATTCCTGGTTTAGCTTTTGGAAAAGAGTTTAGACGTGATAGTAAAGGACGGTACTAATGAGAAATTTAAGCCCTCTTCTCGGTAAGTTAGAAAAGGCCCTTGTAGGGGCCGAACGCCTAGCTCCTGAGGTGCAAAAATCTATACGTAAGTATGTTACACCTTCAGGTAGAATGATAGAAAGCTCTTTAAAGAATCGTGCTAAAGGACTAAATTTATTATTAGGCCAGAAGGGCGGGCTAGATGTCGTAAAATCTAGATTCAGGCAAGGAGGTGTACTAGGTCCCGGAGGTCTTTTTCTAGGGGACCTAGCAATAGATCCTCACTACAAACAGCTACTCACTAACTTAAGAAATAGCAAAGGGTTTAATTACGTGTTAGACCCTAAGACAGGTAAGTCTATTAGTAAAAGAAAAGCTTTAGCTAAAGTAGTGGGTGGTGGTATTGTAGAGAGTATAAACCCTGTTTTTGGGCTAGGATTTCCTATACTAGATGCTAAAGCAGCTATGGATTCTCCGGCTTACGAAGAGGGAGGGGGATACTCAGGATTACTAGGTGCTTTAGGTTCAGGTGTAGGATTTGCAGCAGGGGGACCTCTAGGATTACTTGGGGGTATGGCTGTCGGAGAATTAGGAGGGGGGTTAGGAAGGTCTATTGGAGGTATGTTCGATCCAGACAAACCACTTGTTGATTTATCTGGTAAAACAATGCACACTGTACCAAGGCCTTCCGACTATATACTAGACGCGGCTATACCACATCAATATACTTAACCATGAAACTTATATCATAAAACTAGTTATGGAGATATTATGTCTATACTAAAATTTGCATACGTAAGAGGAGCTCAAAATGCTCTCGTATCTGCAGGAGCTATCGATCCTTACGCTAACGAGTTCAAGGCTGATTTAGCTGTAAAACTAGCCGCAATGGCTATTGAGGATGATGCTGCTGAAGAAGTAAGTGATGAAGAACTTGCTCAAGCTATGGCAGCTCTTAGTGCTAACGCTGAAGAAGAGCTTAGCCCCGAAGAAATTAAACAAATTATGGAGGCTGCTGAAGAAGGTAAAGAAGAGTTAGCTGAAGTTATGGACTCTATGCAAGATGAAGAAGCTGCTAAAGAAGTAGTAGCTTACCTTAAGCAAGCTGCTGCAGGTCATTTCCAAGGAGGCATAGCGAATCCTAAGCCTGTAAATCCTGGAGATTTTGAGCATGAGGCAGGTTCTCGAGCAGATGCTGGTTATGCACATTTAGGTGGTCAGCAAGGATTAGCTGATCCTAAGAAAAATGCTACTCCTTTTACAGCTGCGCAAAAACCTCTAGTGGAAGGAGCTACTCTAGATGCTAAGACAGCGGCAGCTATTCTTAGAAAGTTAAGTGCCGATGCTGCTAATACTGCTGCTAATGAACTAGGCGGTGCTGGATTGGATGGTACTGACGAAGAGCATGAAGGTGGTCCAAGAAAGTCAGAATCCTACGCTAACTTAGCTTCTCAGGGTCTTGAAACGGGTGATTCAAATGCAACACCTTACACAGGTAAGATGGTAGATCACAAAGAGGATATGCCTGCAGGTACTGCTGCTCTGAAAGAGTCAGAAACTAAGAGTGCGGCCTATAACTTCTTACTGTATAAAACAGCTGAAGAAGTAGGGCCTTTCTTACCAGAAGAGTTGGCAGAAACAGATAAGTTAGCAGCATTGCGAACTATGATTGGTATGACTCAACCGGAAAGAGCTCAATATATTCAACGTATCAAGTGGGCTATGGAAGATTCTGAAGAAGATCGTGACGATGATGATGACGATAAAGATTCTAAGAAAGATAGCAAAGAGGATAGCGGTTTATCTGCAGAACAAAAAAAAGATCTTCCAGAAGGACTTCAAGCAGCTATTAAAAAGAAACAAGAAGCCGAAAAAGAAGCTTCTTATATCCTAAGACAACTAGGGTTAGGATACTAATATGAATCTACATACTGCATATATTGCTGGTATGTCTCAAGCTTTTTCCAATAGCGGATTATTGCCTCACATGCCTCTAGAGAAAGTAGCACAAGGTGCTGAGATAGCTTCTCAAGCTACTCCTCAAGAAGCTCAGATGGTGGGACAGTCTTTAGGACCCCAAGATTTAGAGTCTATGATGAAAATTTTAGAGGTTCTAAGTATTTTGTTTGAGCAATACCAAGCACAAATGGGTGGTGCACCTCCAGGAGCGGGAGCTCCTCCCCCACCTCCTCCAGGTGGTATGCCTCCACCTCCTCCAGGTGGTATGCCTCCACCTCCTCCTCCTGGTGGTATGCCTCCACCTCCTCCAGGTGGTATGCCTCCGATGTAATTTAACGTATACTTAGCTAGATCACAAAAATAGTTAGGTGTACTATGAATATAAAAGAACTGGCGACTCTTTCTGGTTCAGAGAGAGTACGGTTAGCTTTGGGTTTAGATGAAGATCAGGCCCAGAAGATCCGTTTTATAGCTTCTTCTATGGCAGAAAAAAATCCGCATATTAATAAAGCACGTCTTGGTAAGGCTTCTCCGGGAACAAGTTTCTACGATTTTAAAAACCATAGATTAGGCATAGGGCATAAATCTAGCGATGTTCTAGCCCACGAACTAGGTCACGCTGCTTCTTTAGGTAATGCTTCTGATTTTTATAAAGAGCTTCTTAGAGGATCTAAAAAGGCTACTAGAATTTCTAATATGGTGGCAACCCCTGCTGCAGCTTTTATAGCCGCAAATCCCAAATTGACTTCTGCTCAAAAAAATAAGTTACTCGAGGCAGGGACACTTATAAGCGCTGCTATAGCCGCACCTAACTTATATGAAGAATTAGCAGCATCTACTATAGCTACTAAACATAGCCCTACTAAACTTAGGACTGCTTTTGGTATGATTCCAGGTCTGATTAGTCACTCTATGAATGATTTAACCGCACCTTCTACCTATTATTTAGTTAAAAAAACTCTTGGAGAAATAGAATAATGATTAAGTTATCCGCAATATCCCCAAAAACAATGCAGGCTGGCGAGCAGCAAGGAGCTTCTTCTCCGGAAGAAGCCCAGCTAAAACAGCTATTTTCCGAATTAGCTTACGGTATGTTAGAAGGCAAACTTCCTAACATAGTACCTAATGTCACCAGCTTTAAGGTATTAGAAGTAGACCTTGATAAACGTAGAGGTGTAGGAGCTTTTAAAGTAAAAGTGGGGACTAATTCTGCGTCAATCCCTATTGTTATGAATGACGGTAAAATCATATCCCCAGAAGTTATGTACAGTGATAAGAGTAAGACTTACTTACCTCTAAAAGATAACTGGTTAGAGGAATTAAGTAATCCCTCGGAAAACTACTTAGGTAAGTCTGCCAAAGCACCCAAAACACTTAGCTCTGATATGGATGTACGAGCACTTACTTTACCTCCTAGTACAGGGCGTTTTGTATATGCTAGTTACGATAAATCAGCGTTACCTAGAATAGTAGACAGTGCTAGCGATGTTGCTAAGCAGAAACTAGCCCAAGTATTTAGTAGTAATACTGAACTACTTAAAACCGCTATGAAATATCATGGCTCTAGTATTTTAGTAGCTTTGCAGCCTAAAATGCAGAAGGAAGCATCAGATAGGTCTTTGGTTACTATATTAGATTCTAATGATACTTTTGAAAGTTTTGAAGAAGGCTTCGGGTCTGCAGTTAAGGAAGCTTTTGAATTATCTTTAGAAGAGGGAGTAGTCACTAGAGATCTACGTCCACAAGCAAAGATAGCTGTAGATGTAAATAGCACTCTTACATTAGCGAAAAATCAAGAATCTGGATTAACTGAACCTAAACACCCTGGGTTATACTCCATAATAACCTCTACTGGTAAAGAGGAAAAAGTAGTAATTATACCTAGACCTTTTACGCAGCTAACTATGGAGTCTGGATCTGTACCTAAAGGTAAAAACTCTGATAGCTATTTAATACTTCGCCCTACAGGTAGGTATACGCTGCATAGGGAATCTATTTTAGCTATACCAGATCCCCTACCCTTACCCGAAGGTTCTAAGCTATATAAAGCTATAGCTTCTAACCCAGCTCCCCAAAATGGTTCTAATCTATTCGTTGGAGTAAATGGTTCAGGGGTTACTAACGCAGTAGTATTAGAAGCTCCTCTTAGTAGGGTATCTAAGACCGCTGACGGCTACACCGCACTTAGCGGAGGTACTAAAGTAGTCATCACTTCTTCTAAAGGTGTATCTATACCTAAGAGAGTAGATGGGGTTTTATATATACCTGCTAGTTATCGTGCTTTAAAAGGTACTAAGACTAGTACTTTAAATAATTTAATAGCAAGCCCGGAGCAGTTAGCCAAAGTGGTGGAGAGTAAGGTTACTAATATTGCAGAAGGGGTAAGTAAAGTAGCTTATAACCGTTCTGGAGATTACTGGGTTTTTGATGGCAAGACTTATGATAGTAAAAAAGATTTATTAATTAAAGCCGCCTCTTTAAATATAAACGTAGATTCTCTACGTAAGAGTTTAAATACTGTAAAAGAGTCTAGCAGCACTAATTTTTATCTAATAAATCCTTCAGACATCACTAAGATGGCTAGTATTTTTGGTCCTGATCCTGCACCTCCACCTCCTCCGCCTGGTGGTATGCCCCCTCCTGGTGGTATGCCCCCCCCCGGTGGTCTGCCCCCAGCTGCTGGTCGTGCCC
>Ga0160423_10000057_pt1 | contig 71058 bp, 85 predicted proteins | sample CRUFie14St8metaG_FD_108191 | JGI IMG/M metagenome (GOLD analysis project Ga0160423, IMG submission 108191) | Marine microbial communities from the Costa Rica Dome - CRUD Field 142mm St8 metaG | ecosystem: Environmental > Aquatic > Marine > Oceanic > Photic zone | place: Costa Rica: the Eastern...
CCTGCCTCCGCCTTTGGCTTATCGATTCGTATTGACGGCTTTCGACCGCTATGCAAGTGCCAAGGCTCGCGGGCCTACATAGGCATCCGCAATGACTTGCATACTACGATTGGTTTAGGTTTGTGTAGATGTATCAGAATCTAAGTTCCACGTGATAAACGTGTCACTTGTCATCGTCAGAATCTATCGAGCCGTTTTCCTTAACTCGATGCTTCTCATTGGCCCTACTCGGCTGGAGGTCGCTCTCCTTGCGACCCTTTGCTTTCGGGGGTTTTCCTCAAAACTGAGGACCGCCACCGATTGGTTATCGGCTTTGGGTCCTAAAATGGTCAGAGATTACGGCTGTAATACTTCAGATAAACGTCGAATCGATTTACTCCTTGTTGTACATGTAGTATGGTCGGTATTCGATGTTGTTCTTTTTCATGTAGAAGATGCAGAACTGGTCAGATGGGCCACCACTGCCAGTGATTTGGCGTAGCGTAATGTTGTCCTCATCGTTTCCTTTTGGGTTCCAATCTTCTGCATTGAACTCTGCAACGAGAGCATCTAGTTCGTCCTTTGGGACGACGATGCGTCGGCCATAAAATCCTTTGATGGCAACGTTGTTGTCTGGTAGTTCTTCAGCATATCCTCCAATTTCGGTTTTCATATTTTTTCCTCCATTTTGTGCGTTTACCTTCGCCAAGGGGTGTAATACCTAAGCCGGGGTATACGCAGGGCCGAAACCCTGCGCAACCGGCGCCGTCATCGTTGACGGAAAGGGCGCAGATTAGGACCTTGGTCCATATGTGCGCGTTGTACCGCTCAGTAAGCGTTCTTCAGTGATTTCGTTTTTCAGATTCATCAATCGGACTTACATAATCGGTGCTTTGTGGGCTTTTCCGATTTGTGGTCTTCAACCGTGTAGGGCTGAACTTCGCTGTCACCTTGCTTCACGATTGGAACTGTTCTCCAAAAGCCAATCACATGTCCATCTGGGTTCTTACTAGCCCCTTTGTAGGGGTTGTCCCAGTACATTCTGTTGTTGCTTCTGATTTTCTTCCAACCAATGACATCATCGTGGTACTCCCAAGAGGAGTGCCACTTGTGGATGAATAGCCATTTGAATGGCGTCATTTGCTTGTGGTTCTTGAACACCCAGCCGCGCTTCTTAGAAAAGTAGTCACGGACTCGGTGCATTTCAGCGTTCATTTCTTCCTTCGTTGAAAAGGGTCCAAAAGTCATCTCATACTTACTGCTGAAGTTCTCCCAGAACGTTTCATACCAGTAAATAATTTGAATCATAAAAAATTTCTCTTGTTTCATCTTTTTTCACTATCCTAACCAACTTCTTGTTGGTCTATGACATTGGGGGTATCTAACCCCTATTTTACAGACTTATGTAGTACTTTCCAGACTATCAGTGGTATATCTCGTAAGCGTTCAGGTTCTCTACAATTGTCTTTAATTTATGCAAGCCTGCCGATATTTGTCAATAGAATATCATCTGGGTTTTTATATTCAGGTGGGTATGCGTTGATTTGCATTCCATCCATTTCTTACTTGTCCAGACTATCTACAACCGTTAGGGAATCGAACCCCGACTGTGCTTCATTGAACCGTACTTACTTCTCTTGTACATGGTCTTTATCATCCTACTACTGTCTTCACTACTAGGACCCACGATTTTTATTCAACGTTTATCAGACGCTTTTATTGTATCGCTTCCTCGTTCGCAATGCCTATGTCCGGAGGCTATGCAAGGGCCTGAACCTTTGCATAGCCGGACTTCGTCATTAGTTGACGTAATTCTCGTAGAATCTTCGTTCTACGGTTTACACGCTCATTGAGCGTCGGTGTGTGTATATGACTTACAACTACTCCACGGGTAGGTGGTATTCCCACCCGTCTTTGTCTTGGAAAATAGGACCATAAAATTGGTCCACATGCTTCCAGAAGACATAGAAACGTAGGTCATGGATTGTCATACCGTGGTAGATACTGTTCTTCCACTGTATTGGCATTTCTTCCATAGCCGCTCGCGAAAACTCGCGATAGAGTAAGTAACATCGCCTCTGATAAGGCGTATACTTCTTCCATTGTTCCTTCTTCTGTTTAATCAGGTTCTCCAAATACTGTTCGCATTCCTCATAAATCTGGTCTGTTGCCATTTCTTTTTTCACTCCTTTTTTGTTGCGTATCACCTTCGCCAAGGGGTTTGTAATACCTAAGGTCCTCAGCCGTTGGTAGTGGCTTTGGGTCCTAATATCGTCAATTCAATCAGTTAAGAATCAAAGATTTCAGAGTACCTTTCCCGTTTTCTTGTGCTTGTAGTAGTAACCGGCTGGAGTCCAAACGGCCTCATACTGGTCCTTTTCTTCAACTGGCATTGGTAGTGCGTTACTTGAGTCGTCCTCGCAGTGCATACACCATCCTATACCATCAGTTCCGTTTGCAGGTCGATGGCAATTGCCATTCCCGCATCGGTCTTGGTTCTCTAGATTTTTCTTGTTCTTTCCTGTCTTTTTGTTCGACATAACTACGCCGGGGTATACGCAGGGACCGGAATCCCTGCGCAACCGGCAAAAAAGATGTAGAGCAAGGCCGTAGCCTTCGGTCTACATGTTGTACCGCTCAGTGAGCGTTCTTTGTCTGCTGTTCCAGTGTTGGAATCAACGACGGTTGATTGCACGACGAATCATCGGCGTTGCTTCTTCAACCTTGAAGACATGATGTGGTTTGCCATAGGGGGACTTTTCAATTCCCCACCGTACGACTTCAGTCCACTGTTCCACATCCCCCTTCTTGTGCGAGCCATACGGCTCGTCCTTGAGGTAGGTTCTGGTGCAGTGGTTCAGTTTGATGTGCAACACGGAGTAAAACTCCGAGGGCCCATCGCCAATCATGCTTCCACAGTCGGTACAGAAATCCCATACCAACGTGTTTCCGGTTGTGATACGGTTCTTGTGACCGTCAACAACGTACACACCTTCGGTGTGTCCACAACCATAATACTCAGATTCTCGTCCTCCGTTCAATTCATACTGAACGTACAACTCGTATCCGTAATCATGGTTTTCTTCGTCTGCTTCATCCGCGGCTTCACCAAGGTTGGCAAGTTCACGGATTGCGTCTGTCATTCCATCGGTTCCCTTTGGAATCGGGTTACCGTTCGGTAGCAGCATTACATGTTCAGATTCAACAGTTGTGGTTGCATACGGGATGAATCCATATTCATAACTTCCCGTTTCCTTGTTGAACATTCTTCCCCACTCTTTTGATTCGCGGGGTTGCGTAGGCTTCTGCCATCGCTTGTCCAATAACTTCCAATTGTTGTCTTCTGCTAGTTTCTTTACAGTCTTGTTCATTTTTCTTTCACTTCCTGTTCGCGTTTATACTTCGCCAAGTACTATGACAATCCCTCCGGGCGAAACCGCCCTTTGGGTACCGTCATCCGCGCACGACTCGTGGTTTTATGCGCGTCTTGTACTATGGTTTCCTTGGAGTAGATAAGTTGGACTGCCCTCTTCACACAAACTGAAACGATGGGTTCTACTCCGTTGGGAAACCTCGGGGATACCAGTCCCTCGGGCCAACCTCAGTTGGCAAATTCTATGATTATTCTATGAACTCTCGCCGTGCCTCGATTTGTGTTCAATTTGGTAACAATCAACAGATATTCAAGCACCCGGAATTCCACGTCTAGTACCACCATCAGCATGACCTGTAAGGTGGCTTTCTCCATACGGAGCCTAGGCGCGACACTTCTCATCGTATCCCGGTTTCTGTTTTTCAAATGTCATTACTGTACGCGCTTCCCCTACTGTGTTTCCACCGTATGGAGGCCCCCTCTCGGGTATTTACGCTCACACTTGAATATCCTCATGTTACCGTGGCCGATAGGATACGGCACGGTAAAGGTGATTGTCGATTTACAGCATCACTAATATTCAATCCGTAGATTGGGAATACTGCTAGTCGGCAATCATTCTATGATAATCTTGGAATGGAGGAACAGGTGTCCCTCCTTCCATTATGATAGCGTTTGAGGGGGTATCGATACCCTATCAAAACTACTGAATTTGCTCGATTTCAGCCAATTTCCAGTAAGTAGTCTGCCTGTTTGTACCAGTGATACTTTCAGTCCGTACTTGCTTGAATTGAGGACGACGTTGTAGTAGGTTTGTAAGACGCTGAGTGGTAATACCGTAGTTGCTAGCCATATTGTACTCGTCTTGAATCTGACGTGTATTGACCTCTTCAACACCTTCTCGTTCCATCACCCGTCTGAATGAAGCCTCAATGTGCTTCACGATTCGCTTGTATTTCGCCATCTAGTTTTCCTCCTTGTCTAACCTGCGTTTGATTTCCAACCATCCACCGTATCTGTCCATTAGTTCTACCATGTCCATGATTCGGTTGATAGTACGCCAACTTGGTTCCCGAGGCAAGGCGTAATTGGTTAAGCGGGTCTTGTCATAGCGCCGAATCTGAATCGTCGTATAGACTTCCTTCTCCCACTCGGCGGCACTTGCCATCAGTATAACTCATAAGTAACTCGGTTATGAACTTATAGGTTAATGATAGCATTCTTCATAGCCTAGTTGAAACCTGCTCGTACCATGAAGCAATTCACATACAGTCTTCATGTATCTGTAAAGGCAATGAACGAAGGAAGCGCAAAGAAGAAACTGAAAGGTTGGCTAGAACCTAGCCTAGCCATGAAGAAGAATTCCGATATTACGGCAAAGCATCTTGGACTTATGGACTCGGAGGGCGCTACCGAAGCACCCGCTAAGTCGAAGGCCTCACCAAAGCGTGCAAAGAAAAAGAAGGAGCCCGAATATGACGAAGATTGGGATGACGATTTCGACGACCTCAACTGGGACGAACTCGATGAAGATGATATCGAAGATGAGGAAGACGACGATGACGACGATTGGTGGGATGAAGATGATGACGAAGACGAGGAAGGAGATTCTGATGATTCGGAGGAAGATTCTGTCGAAGCCGACGAAGCCGAAGAGGAAGATGACATCAATTCCTTGTTGAAGAAGTTCAGTAGTAGCGACGACGAAGAAGAAGATGACGATGAAGACTGGTGAAATTATAGCCTAGTTCCTCATCGGGTGTAGTATGGACCCGCTAAACCATAGCCGTGTGCCCATGCACATCATTCTAACACAAAAGGAAGCAGAAGCGGAACTAGGGCCACTACGTTCTCGTCTTCCCGGGCTTCTTGTAACCGACCCGGCACTAAGGTCTGCCGCAGAACGCCAAGGAATCGAAGAAATTGAAATCGGTTCGGTAGTGAAGATTCTACGCAAGAGTAGAACCGGTGGAGAAGATACGCCATACTTCCGAATCGTTATCCCTGCTATCCGGTGATTATCATGGTAAAGTACGAAGTATGGACAGACGGTTCTAAGGGCGAGCATGGAGATGCCGGTATTGGTGTTGTAGTTGCTAATCGTGATTACGATGGTATTGATTTTCTACTTGGTGAATACATTGGTAAGGAAACTAGTAACTATGCTGAGTTCTATGCAGTGGTTAGGGCGCTTGAGGAAATCTATGAGCGTCTAGATGTACCCGAATACGTCAATATTACCATCAAGAGCGATTCACAGTTACTTGTGAAAGGCATGAATGGCGAACATAAGATTCAGGCACCCAAACTTGTACAGTTGAAAGCGCGTATCGAAAAGATGCACATGAAACTACGAACAGAACCGGAATACATCTGGGTTAGAGCGCACGTAGGGAACCCAATGAATGAACTTGCAGACTTTTTGGCTGTCAAAGCAATGGCAGGTTGATTTATTTCCGATTACCGCATCGGATAACCATGTCCCGAACCGGCGGCGACCTGTGGAGCATTGACTTTGCAGATGCAGTGCCCTTTGTCGGTATCGGGGAAATCCAACGAATGCACCTGAATCCTCATCAATTCCTTAATGGAAGAACAGCAGGTGTTGAGTTTGGGAAAACGCCTTGGTCTGAAACCTCCACGAATCTAGTAACGATTGAACGCGATGGTACGGCAATCGCAGTCCTTTCGGTAGAAGGAGATTGTAAACTCAACATTGAATCCTTACAAGGAAAACTTCACGACACTATCCTACAAGGACCCCAGTACGGTTATGGCACTTACACGATTGACATTACACCAACAATGACACCAACTCAAATTGGTAAACAGATTGGACTTGAAAAGTACGTTCTAGACTTTCAAGGAAATCCAGAAATCTTCAGTATGGTTCCACTAGAGGTCAAATTCAACATGATTACAGAAGGTTCACTGAACGAGGTACCGGCTATCGTCGGCAACCGCCTATTGATGGATGGCAGGCTGTCGAAGATTAGCAACGGTGTGATTAACGTCCCGGCGGGGCAAATTACAAACCTTGGACCACTACTGAATGCGATGATAAATCGGCGTCAGGAAAGTGAAACGACCAAAGAAGCCTACATGGTTACCCGCCGACTAACGCTATCCATCAGGATGTTGTCGTATGGTGGATGAAGTAGAAGAAATCGACTGGCGAGTTACCCACTTCTGGTGGCCTGTCCGAGAAGAACAGATTTTCACTTCTGAAATAGACGGCCGCAATTACGTGGAACTTAATTTCGGTGCGGCAAGATGGGTTCCGAAGACGTTAACTTCGGCAAAAAAGTGGGCGCTTCGTCATCCAAACGCCGCGGGACTCCGGGAGGGTGCAGACAGACTCGTGATTGTGAAGTGCAAGTTAAGTCCTACATGGGACGAATTCGTACAGCGAAGGATTGACGAAGGTAAGGAAGTACCAGAAAAAGAAGAAGGCTCGTATGACCCTCCTTACATAGAAGACCAAACCCCTATCCTTGGCGAAGCAGAAGAAACTAAGGAGGGTTTTCGTGGGGCTATCTTACCTGCCAACTTCAACTACGAACTACAAATCAGTCCGTACGACAGTGCTTCTATCTTGCACCTATGGGAACCTCAAATCAAATCACTTGAGGTTTCTATGCTATCACCAGAAGAAATTCGCCAAATGTCTGTTGTAGAAGTCTTTGAACACGAATCATATACACAGTCCCGCACAGCACCACTACCAATCGAACATGGGGTAATGGACCCAAGGATGGGTTCAGCAGAAGACCGTGAAGAATGCTACACATGTGGATTAACAAAAAACACAAACGTACCATTGATGAACTGTCCCGGACACTTTGGTCATATTGAACTAGCGGCACCTGTTCCAAACTACTTGTATCTACGTAGTGGTAATTCGTACTTTGGAGGTTTATCTTATCCACTGTCTAGGACAGTTAACATGGTCTGCCATCATTGCCATCATATCAGGGCAACAGATGAACAATTAGAAGAAGTCGGATATCACATTGATTACTTGTTTGAGAAAGAACAGAATCAGTTCGGTTCCGAAACCATTGCTAGTATTACACTTGGACAAGTAAGGAAGAACCACACAAAAGAAGACACCAAGAACAAACTGTATCCATGTCCTCGTTGTGATGAGTATTCACCAGAAATCAAGTGGAGCCACGCTTATCAAGGATGGCAGGCCACTCCGGGCAAACCAATTTACACAGGGCCAAAGAAACTCGATATGGGTGCAGTATACACAATCCTAGAAAACATCCCTACGGAACACTACAAGTTCCTAGGCTTCGGAAGTGGAAACAGACCCTCACACATGTATTGGACAGTACTACCAGTAGCACCTATCCCTATCAGACCGAATTCGTTTACACTTGATGGAAACTTAGATTTGAACGACCTATCGAAACTGTATTCCGCAGTAGTATTCGTAAACAACAAAATCATCAAGGCAAGACAACGTAACTATGACGTTGGTGTAATCCAACGATTCCAAAGAGAACTATTCCGTGCATGTACACACGTACTTACTTGCCAAACATCACAAGTAGGTAGTGGTGGTTCTACTACTATCCGTGATAACCGCGGCCGCAAAAAGATGGTCAACTACAAGGGAATTATGGACCGCCTTTCTGGTGTTGGACGTGGTAAATCTCGTATGCGTAGGATTGTACAGACAAAGCCAGTAAACAGCGTATCCTATTCTGTTCTTACTCCTAGCCCTGACCTTGATATTGACGAAGTAGGAGTTTCTTATTCTACTTGTATGACCATTACAGTAGAAGAAGAGGTTACGGCAGAAAACTACGAACGCCTACAACAAGCAGTCATCAATGGTAGTCCAAATCTAGATTCCGCGATTGTAAACACGAAAGATTTCAGTCATTATCCCGGTGCAGGATATTTGATTCGCGGAGGATTGACTCGTGATGAAGACCCAATGCGCACGCGGTTCACCCTACAAGACCAAGGAATCGACAATGTACTTGCAAAGATGGACTACGAGAACTATCTCGATGAAAACGAAATTCAAATCGAGGGAATGGACTTTATCGAACAGAAAAAGTTGCGAAACAAGTTTCTTCTTGATTGGAATAGGAAACGAAGGGAAACTATGGTTCAACTGCAAATCGGGGACCGCGTAGGTAGGCATCTAATCAAAGGAGATTGGGGATTATTCAACCGTGCGCCTTCCTTGCACCGACAAAGTATCATGGCATTCAAAGTAGTTCCAATGAAGACCAAGTCTATTGCATTCAACCCAACAATTTGTATTCCTTTCAACGCAGACTACGACGGTGATGCAGGAAAAGTACACTTTGTACAGTCTGCTGAATCTATCAAGCAAGCACAAGACATTATGCACCTTGACAAAAACGTGATTCACGGACGGTATGGTAAACTAACCGTCGCTACTGACCAAGATGAAACTAGTGGTCTTGCTTTGTTGACCATGCCCATTATCAGTCGTGCGGGCGAGTTTAGTTCTGGTGTAGGCTACACGACAGATGAAGCAATCCCATTCTTTGACAAGACACGAACAATGAAATTACTTGCTTCTGCATGGTACAGAACAGAAGATGGAGGCATGGACTATCCAACCGAAGTACCAGAACCGGACTACAAACACAGCGATGGTAAAATGTACTGGACAGGTAGGCTTCTACTTTCAACGCTTATCCCAGATGGAATCAATGCTACATTTAGAGGAAATAACCCAGAAAGAAACTCCGATGGTAGTATCAAAAGAAAACCAACATCAAAACAACTGTACAACGGAGAGTTCAGGGGTAAAGAAGTCAAAGAAACCGTAGTCATCTTAGATGGTCAAATTATCCAAGGTACACTCGACAAGACTTCATTCGGTGAAGGTGGGGCTTCCATTGCACCTGCTTTCTTTTACAAATTTGGGTATGAAGAAGGGTTTAGGCAAATGAAGAAGTTCATCATGCAGTTTACCCGTATGGCATTTGCCGCACATCTTCACGTAGGATACTCGATTGGTACAGGGGACTGTTCATTACTAGATTTCAATGTACGAGAGGAAATCAGTAAGCAATACGACTTAGCGGCAAAGAAAATGACGGAGTTCCAATTAGCATACGACGAACGGAGGCTAGAGAAACTACCAGACTTGACATTGCAAGACCGCGCTGAGATTCGTAAGAACCCACTGGACTGGGTCGAAGACCAAATCAAGTCCATTGCATCAGAATTTGAAGGATATGTAACAGACTACGTATCAGACCAAGTAGGACCCGCCAATCCTATTCAGATTGCTGTACGAAGTAAAGCACGTGGTAAAGCACTGAATATTCAGCAGATGTCAGCGGCTTATGGACAGGTAGCATACGGTGGTAAGCGTCCTATCTTTGGCATCAATAATCGGAGGGTCCTAGCCCATTATCCAGTAAAGGGATACGCCCCAGAACACCCACGAAACAAAGGATTCATCGATAACTGCTATGGAACCGGTATGGAACCTGACCAGTTCTGGTTGGCTTCAGCCGCAGGTAGGCGTAGCCTAGCCGAGTCTTCGCAAGGTGCGATTGCAGATGCAGGGCACTTGGAATATCAATTGAAGCGTGCATTGGAGGATGTAGTAGTTGATGAGAACCAGAATGCTGTTGATGTACGTGATGGTACTATTGTAAGTTTCAATCTTGGCGGGGATGGTCTTCGGCCTCACCATATTAGAGGCGATGGACACGAGCAGTTGTCGGACAAGGGTAAGTACATCGTTCTCCAACCACTTCTGTTTGATTTCGATTGTAAACACGGCAATAATCTAGCCCAACCCTGTGGTGAATGTGAGAAGTCAATGAATCTTGACACTGTATTCGCTATGGTCGCACACACGGGAACCTCATGCGATAAACTGATAGAATTCCTAGATGGGCGAGAAATCCTCAAACCTATGGCTAAGAAACTAAGTAAGCGATATTTGGAATGGTTTGAGGAATCGAAGTGTATACCCGGTGAGGCTATCGGTGCTAACGCCGCCGCTAATATTGGCGAACCAGTAGGACAAGCAGGTTTGCGTTCATTCCACGGCGGTGGTAAATTCAGTAGTGGTGGTACTGTAAAGGGTATCAAGCGAGTAGTAACTATTTCTGGCGGCGACAATCCAGATGCATTTACACTAATCTATCTTAAGCCGGAATTCACTAAGACCGACGCGGAAGCAATCGCTCGATTCTGCGGTGAAGAATACATGGAAAATATCGTTGATTCAGTAGACTATGGAGAAGACTTCCTCACAGTGGTCGTGGATGGGCAATACATGGATACCATGGGAATTGACCGTGGCTTTACAGAACGACAAATCCGCCGTATCTTTGGACGTGATTTCCCAATCGAGAAGTCATTAAAAAACGGAGATGAACTAGTAATCAAAGTTCCTGAAGCATCTGCACAAGACCTACTAGTTGCACGTGATATGTTACTTTCAATTCGTATTAGTGGTATCGATGGTGCAGAATTCGCTATGGCTGAATTTGATGAAGAACTAGAACTGTGGCGTGTACGTATTCGTGGACCTCGTCTTGCAAAGTCTAGTGGACTATGGAAAGATATACATGAACTGCTAGGAGATTTCATCATCCCTTCGATGACTTGGACCTCTGAGTATTGGGTAGTGTACAAAGAATTAGGATTAGAAGCAATGCTAGACTGTGTTTACGAGCAAATCGATAATCAGATGAACGATGAGTTCGGGGGCAATGGAATGGGCGAATATGACCATCGCTATATCCAAGTCATGGTTGACCGTATCGGCCAGAAAGGATATCCAGTTACACTTACACCTGACCGTGGGTGGGGAGGCGCGCATTCGCAAAGTTTCCTACATGCATCAGCCGGTGAAGCAATCTTTGACAAGATTTCAGCAGGGGCGATGATGGAACAAAACGACCAACTGCGAGGTATGGTGGAGGCAGTTACAGTAGGTTCTGTACCCCGTGTTGGTCCAGACTTCAGGCTTGATTAGTATGAAATTATATTCTTTTAATCGCGGCGCAGTGTGTGTCCCTTGAAATTATGTAAAAGGGACAGGGTAAATTAGAACCCACTTCGACATACTGCGAGCCCGAGCGTAAGCAATGTAGAAGAACTTTCTTTGAGTTTTCTTTTTCTTTCTAAATTCTACGGAAAGAAGGTTCCATAACAAAAACCAATGTTCTTTTCGGGTTCAATTACGAATGGCTTTAGCCCAGACCCCTCTGTGATTAGGAGGGGAGTTATCGGGTACTGGATTCCCATAATGAGGTAATCAAACAACTAGGAAGTCCTCAAGTCGGTAGAACTTACGTTTCGGATTCTTCAATACATCCGTGTCCCATCCCAACGGCTTGAATAGATTACGAATAGGCATCACAAGTGTAGCATCGGCAATCAAATTCCAATCAAGTTCGTAGTCTGCAATCTGCGAGTCATCTCGGAATACAACATACCCACCTTCAGGGATATTCGTAGGGCCATCCTTAACCCTCGTATAGAAGTAGTATTCACCTACACCAATAGGAGGTTCACCATCAACAGCAATATGCTCATCAAACCACACAACACCCTTCTTGTCAGACGCAAGAACGACATAGTTCTCAACGGGCTTAGTCAGTCGAGTACGACGGTAGAATTGTTCAACGTCTAGTCGCCCATTACGAGCGTCGTCAATGACCTTGGTGTAGTGAGCATAGACTTCTTGTTCGCTCTTGTTCTCATCAAAAATAAGTGTAAAGAAATTCATTTGCTCTTGCTTGGTAATAGGTGCGGAGTTACCACGTCGGTATTCGTAGCCCATAATTTTCTGACGCTGTGCAAAAGGTACATCGTCGTCCAACCAACCATGCTTGTCAGTCCACTTCTTACGACCTGCATACTTCTTCTTCACATCAGCAAACATCATCTTGTCCAGAATCATTTCAAGTTCTGCAACGATGTACTCAGAATCATGCTCTAGTTGCAGTAGCATAGTGATTTCATCAGCGAGTTTGGTAGCGGCTTCAAGATGCTGTTCAGGGGTGAAGTTTTCAGGGCCCTTGACATAAATCGAGTCAGTATCGCCATACAATACAGTGTAACCTTCATCTTCTGCATACTTCTTTGCAAACTCTAGGGCTTCACGACCGAACTTGGTAATGGAACCACCGACAGCACGATTACCCCATCCGTTTACCTTAGATGCCGTAGCACCGTATACCGAGTTGACAATAATCTTGGTATTCAGTTCATCCATACCGTACCGCTTGGCTAGAGCATCATCGCCTGCGGCGATTGCTTCTTTCTGAAGACGCTTGTACTCAGCGCGAGATTCTAGTAGTTCCCCTACAATTTCCCTTAGCGTATTCTTCTCGCCCTTACGGAAATAGACAGGAATAGCATCGTCCCCTTTCTGTTCAGGTGGGTATTCACCCTCAAAGTAATCACAGTCTGGTTCCTCCCATTGCATGTTCTCATAGCCAATGTCTGCGGTCATTACAGCAGAAGGATACAATGACTTGAAGTCAATCAAATAGACCCATTCCCAGACACCTTTTTGGGGATTCAGAACCCACGCGCCGGGGATTTTCTCCATGTCCTCCATGTTCTTACGCTCCGCCTTAGAAGGCCCAGAACGCTGAATGAAGTCGGCCTTACGCTGACCCATGACCGAGAACAGTTTGGAAGTGTAGAAAATATCTGACCAAGGTACACACTGTTTGACCTGCAAACGATGGAATCCTTCAATGATAGCCCAACGGTCATCGAGAATCTTCATCAGTTCAACGTCGCGAAGACAGTAGTAAACATACTTGTCCCATTCTTCATGGTAGTCCTCGTTGAAGAAGTCAGGTTTCCATTTGGCTTTACCACCTACTTCATCGCCCAATGCATCCTTAGTTACATTGTCAAGCGCACGAGAAGGAAGATTGTTGCTTGTAGTCGCGTGGTGTTTCTTCTCAGCCGCCCACATCAAGTCCATGACATTCACACCATCCCAAGGTTGGGTATGCATGTATGGTTGTGATTCGCGACCTTCAATCAGATAGAAGTTGTAGTCCCCGATACCATCGCCATCTTGATTGCGACTGTTTGGCGCACGAACATTACCAACCGGACTAAGACGAGCAGTGTCTAGCCCATTACTGTCAATACGGAAGTACAATTGAGGCAGGTCATATCCATGACCGTTCCATGCAGTAATCAAGTCGTAGCCGATATCCTCCATGTGTGTAAGCCAAGCATCAAGCATAGCACGTTCTGTTGAGAAGTGATGCAATACAACATCAGACCCAATATCGTTCATCATACCATAAGGAGCAACAACACCATCAATGAATGAAGGATGGAACCCAAAGGCATGAAGAATATTCGTGTAGGAATCCATACAGACGATGAGCGTGATTTCCTGTTCACGGAACCCCTTACTGTTGGTAAACTCATTTGCACGACAAGCCTCGATATCCAGATAGCAAATACGGGGCATCTTTTCAGAAACATCGAATGCATTGTCAATACAGAAACGCTGTGCTAGTTTCACATCGCCATTGAATGTAGGCGTAATACGGTTCATCAATCGACCCATTACATACTGATTAGGAACATCAATACGAATCAAGCCTTGTCTGTCTGGGCCTTCGCCATCACGAACAAAGTTTGGTCGTTCCATGTACTTACCGCAAATGTTGAGCAATCTGTCAATGTCAATCTGTTCAGTTTCTAGCGACCAACCACCCTCGTATTCATCATACATTCTTTCGTTGATGTTGTTGGGGTCAAACCAAATGGATTGCTTGACGAAAACCTCCGCAGGGGAATATCCCCATGACCCATCCTCTTGAAGGTAAAGAGCATCGCCGTTAGCATCCCTGTCCTTGACGACAACACGAGAATTGTCTGTCTTGATGTTCCTATCGCCAATGCGATAAGACGTAGGCTTTGCAGGGGTAATCACGGCCATTTTTTCGCACCTCACTTCTTACGGCCTATCGCCTTCCAGAAGTCGGGCAAAACCGCCTTAAAGTGATTTCGGAAAAATTCCTGATATTCTTCATCACCTTCTTCTATCGCCTTGAGCAATTTCTCAATTCGGTCTGCTAGATACCATGCGTTGTTACGCATGTATGTGAACCACCATTCCGAATCTTGTTCTGGAAGATACTTCACATGTATTCCTCCATGTTGATTTTTAACGCGGAGGCTAACTCCTTGTATCGGTTACGGATTGTAACTTCTGTTACTCCGGACACATCTGCGATATCGCGCTGTGTCCTACGTTGTCCACCCTTCATTGCAGAAATGTAAATCAATGCCGCGGCAAGACCCGTTGGCCCACGACCACTATCAAGTTCCATTACTTTGATTTCATTGAACATTTCAACAGCACTGTTTTCGATTTCAGAATTGAGGCCAAGTTTGGAACAGAACTGTCCAATGAACTGACTCGCTTCTTTGGGCGCAGTACGGATACGAAGTTTGAGTTTCACTTGTCGAATCGTACGCCCAAGTTCCTTCTTACCCATACGTAGCCTGTAACTTACATCAGAAATAGGACGGGGTACACCTGCAAGTTCACAGGAAATGTACAAACAAGCGGCGGCAACACCGGGGATACTGCGTCCGCGAATGATGTTAGCCTCAAGAGCCCGACGATAGATAAGCGCCGCCTCACTTTGAATGCTCTTAGGCAATTCTAGCCTTGCACCCATAGCGGCCATTTCTTGCATTGCATTTTGCAGATTACGTTCACGGGAGTTTGACGACCTTGCACGCGATTGCCATTTACGCATACGGTGTAGTTGACTGCGAGTAGCACTACTTAGTGCCTTACCGGAGTAGTCTTTGTTCTGCCAGTCAATATCGGTGGACAGGCCTTTGTCATGAAGCAACAAATTGGTAGGGGCGCCAGTGCGTGCCTTTCCTTCGTCTTCAGGACCATAGACATTCCATTCGGCACCTTGGTCAATTACGTTTTCTTCTAGAACTAGGCCACATGAATTACAAACAACTTCTCCACGAGTATTGTCTGTTTCTAAGTCCCTAGAACCGCATTCCGTACATTTTACAATTCTTCTTTCGTCTTCCATGATATTCACTTCACTTGTATTTGTCCATCCTTGTAGTAATTGATTTCCCCGAGTCCGTATAAAGCCTTGACGGGGGGATGGATTATTTTGGTAACGCTTCTGTTCCCTTGGATTTCTGTCCAATTGAATCCCATTGATTCGGCCAATTCGCGAATCGTGAATCGCTTAGTGGGCATTGCTACAATTGCACGTGCAAAACGTTGGACTTCAGATACAGGGACTTTGAAATGACCTGCACTCTCGCCTTCTTTGTTCATCGATTCGCATAGAACGTTGTTTCCACTGATTCTAGCGCGAACTTCTGCGGCCAATAATACCGGGTGTTGCGATACCTGTGAAACACCATTGGTGTTCGGTAATACAATAGTAGGTTCTTCTGGGACGCTGATTACAGAAGCAATCAATTCATTCTTCTTGCAACCGGAGAAGCAACCAATCCGCCCGTTATCGGGGTTAGCATAGAAATGGTCGCCTGTGTCATCCCACACTTCACCAACGGCTTCTCCTTTGGATTTGCATGAAGGACAACGACCATGGTAATAGCCATCGTCGTTGGGTCCACGCAATTCTTCGACAGTGCGTTGCATATCTGCTACACTAAACGCACCGGTCTTCGTAGTAAACGTTTGAAGCATTTCACCCGGCGGAATTTTGCCGAGATTGTAGTAGTCAAGAATGGCTTGAAGTCGCTTGCGACCACCGGGGCCATGAAACCAGACCTTACCTTGCTTAATGGGAAGGTTGTGCAACTTCATGGAATCTTGATTCCCTAGACCTTCGGTTAACTTGGCGTAAAGCGGAATCTCAACCCCCCATTGCATGAAGGGCAACGATAAGCGACAGTACTTATAGTTGGCGATGGCCTTATTTACTGGTCTTCACCAGAAGATGCTTTTTCCGTGCTTTTCACCATGTCGGCTACTCCCTTGACAGGAGCAGTAACAACACGAGAAGCAGTATCAACGACACCGGCAATTCCCTGAAGTCCTTTCTTGACGATTCCTTTTCGGTCAGTTTCTTCGTCATTCTTTTCATCACGAAGATAGTCAGGGACGGCTTTACTGAAAATTTGCATCACAATCATCCATGCTTGAGAATCAGTAATTTCGGTAGCGTGCAACCGAAGAACTTCTTCTTTTACTGGGTTAAGGAACGCTTGATAATTGACGGTAGCAAGCCCCTTCTCGCAAGAGGAAACCCATTCTTCTTCGATGCTAACGACTTCGCTAGCAAACTTTCGCAATGACCCGCAGGGTCGGCCTTCATAGGTAAAGTGCAGATTACTCATGGTTATCGCTCGTTACATCTAGGTCTTGAAGGTATTGCCCAACATATCGAATACGCTCAACCCTAGTCTTATCGTCAGAATCAGGTAATTTATTGCTGTTTAGTTCCGCATCGAATAACTCTTCAATGATTGGACTACCAGTAAACAGTAAACTCATAGCACTAGCAAATTCCTGTTCTGACCATCCTTTGTTTGCACATAATACAGCAATACTACGGATGATGGAAACTGCTTTCTGCATAGATGCAACATCAATGTCAATTTGTTGACGAATCAATTCACGGTCGCCTAACGAAGCCAATGTTCGCAGATACGGATAACTGCCTTCGGACAGAAGGTCTAGCAAAATAGTAACGTGTTCCGGGTCTTCACCACGAAACTTCGCACGGGCGAATTCTTCGGCCACCTTTTCCCAATGACCCAACCGATGGTTCATCATATCGCGATTTCTCCCCATGTAATTTACTCCAACATTATCGGGTCGAATTCATCACCTGCATTGTTCAGTATCCACTTTTTGTCTAGACTGTCAGGGTATTTTCCCGCTTTCTTTTCCATGAAATCTTCTTTTGACTCACTCCACAGGACTTCAATGATTGGAAGAACATGTGTTGGGCAAATGATATCCGGACGAACATCGTATCGTAGGATTGCTTCGGTTGCGAAAGGAATGTCATTGTGAAGCAAATGAATGCAGATTTGCGCTACACGCATATTGTGTTCGTACGTGTTCCCTGCGGACAATTTGATTACGCCCCAATCAGGACGGTGCATATCATGTCCATGCTGACGCCACCAGTCATTCAAGACCTTCTGCACCTTTGCAGGATACTTCATAGTAACTTAGCCCCCATGATGATACCACCAATAAAACAGAAAGCCAATATCAGTGCTTTCTGTACAGGGCCTCCTACGTCAATGGGAGTACTAAGTGCTTCCCATATTTCGTCCAACAGGTCAGGCTGACCCATCTGTACCCTCCTTCTGAAGGTGTTTGATTGCTCGGTACACCTTATGGTACGAAACGCCTAGTCGTTGTGCAATAGCCTTCGTACTTAGATTCTGATTGAACAGTACGGCAACCTGCCTAACGAATTCTCTATCGGTATCCATCAATGATGGACGTCCTTTCTTCTTCGTAGACTTTGACATACCAACCTTAACAGCAACGCTATTCAGGTTAGAGAAGTATTCACCACTAAGGAACAGTCCTTCTAGTTTGGCAAGGTCCTTCATTCCCTTCATCGAACCAAGTGTTGGCGCACATGCTACAACAAGGGCATTTACCTTCTGAAGCATTTTACCGACAACAGGGACGAATTTATGACGTTCCTTTATCCACGCTTCAAGTGAGAATAGCATGACGCCATCAACAGTACCTTTCTCCACATTAGCCATCAATTCGTCAAGGCCACCCTGTTTTACACTGGGGAAACCATCGGCAAATACCGTTGGGCTTTCCCAATCTAGTTCGTTACAACGTTGGCTGATAACCTCAACGTATGGTTCAATGCTTGCGTTTTTCTTCGGGTCTGCGTAGATGTATACTGCTTTCATTCTTTCACCTCTTGTGGGTATAGGATTTCAAATACGTGTTCAAGTTCGATAAGACCTTGAAACTCGCTTGCTAATGCGGCTACTGTATGGTATGGGTCCTTTGATGAATGGACGATACGAATTACGTTGTCGTCATCATCGTAGATTCCCAACTCGCCCATCTTCTTACGGATTTCAAAGAAGCCCGGTTTACTGCGCTTCTTCATCATCCAATTCATGCGTGTCTGTTCGGGCATCAAATGGTCGTGGAAACCGTCTTCGTTATGTACCCGCCAATGACAGATTTCGCATAGCATGATTGTTAATTCTGGTTCGTATGACCAATGGTGTTCTTCTAGGAATCGACCTTTCTTGATTAGGACACCACCAATGTCTTCATCCCAACGAAATACACCACATATTTCACACCGTTCTAGGTTCTGCGTTGCTTCGTCTGACATCAGTAGCCCCCCTTGTACCGCATGAATTGAAACAGTCCAATAGAGGACACGATAGCGACAATGAGGAAGGTATCAATGTTCACACCAATCCATTTTCCTATGCGTTCAAACAACCAAAAGAAACCCCATCCTTCGGTAAGACCAATAACACCAAGGAATCCGAAAATCAGTCCGCTGAACAGGGCAATCTGTTGGATTGCATACCAATCCCATCCGAAGGTATCATCCCACAACACGGGAAAGCCACCTCCTAAAACGTGCCCAGATAGTAATGGGTTTTCCCCTATCACGAGCATCCCTACCGACTACGGACGTCATGCTTCACTACGCTCCTTCATCAAATCTCTATGGCATCGGGTTTTGTGGTCGCAGAAATTGTCGCAAAAGGTTTCGCCCATAGGTTTTGGCTTACGCGGGAAGATTCCTTCTTTGTAGCCATTACGAATATCAGTCATCATGACAAATTGTTCTAAGCGGTCAACGACTTCTTTAATGTCTGCTCTTGTACGCTTTGTCGTGATTACTTTGACATTGCACTTTTGTGGACCTTTACTTCCACGAGCGTAGTCAGGATGCACCTGCTTGTCGATTACGATGTACGAGAATTCAACTTCGTCTTCATTCATCAACGCCGCATAGTATGAAGCCTGTACTTCACCGTCAGCACGGTCTTGGGTCCAGTTCCATTTTGGATTTGGATTCGCTGTTTTCCAATCACCGAGATGTTTGTTGTTGAACACTACGTCTAGTTTACCGCGTAGTACAATACCGAGGTGGTCTAATTCGCGGCGGTAATCAATTTCACAACCGACTGAAATATCTTTCATCATATCGAGTAGGCCGTTGTTGTATGCCTCAACATAACATTCAAACCACCACTGGATATTCTTGACGGCGCGTTCATGCGCACCCTCAATTTGAGATAGTGGCGTTCCCCTACGGGCAACACGCCAATCATATCCCATCGAACCATCTGTACCAACCTCACGGGCATGGTCAAGGTTGTTGGGTGCAACGTAACTTTCGTACTGTTCTTTCCACGACTTCTCAATCAGATTCATCAGCACGTCCATATCAGGCTCAAAGCCCTTACGAATAGTTTCGTGGAATACTTCAACGGCTTCGTGGAAAGTAGACCCCATAGGAAGCGAAGCACTAACCGGGTCGCGACCAGCACGTACACGAATTACATCTTGGTAGTACGACATCTTCGGGCACGTTTCGTACCGCTTAAGTTTACTTTGACTGACTTCATTCGGAAGATAGATACCTGAAACAATTTCAGGCTTCTCCATCGAACTCCACCTCAAGTACATCCATGCTCATGCTTTTGTCCAACCGACCGGCCTTCTGAAGATTATCCATCATCTTCAGTTGGTTACGTAGTTCGGCTTCGGTGTTAAACACACCCAGAACAGACACTTCAACATTTGACAGGTTTGGTGCGCCGTTCTCGTCTTTCATTTTCTTTTCAATCAACACTAGTTTCTTCATACGTTTATTTCCTCCTTTCAAGTCGTTTATCTAGATATCGGGATTCCTAGATAGAACGAGTCTGATGGCGTTAGCCAATTCACGATGTTTGCCGTTGTCGCCCAATTGTTTGGCGCACTTGAGGGCAAACTCGCTGTCATCAAGAACCAATTCAAGGATGGTTCTGCCTTTGTACTTCCCGAATGGGAAGCGCAGGACGGTGGCTTGACGGTATGCTTTGTCGCCATCGTCTGCGGGTGGAATGACCGGCGCTTCTTCGATTTCCCTCACTGGGGAAGCGTGAACCGGGGCGTCTGCGCTGACCAATTCAGTATCCTCGGCACTTACGGACGGTGGAACTGGTAGTGGTTCAATTTGAACCGCGATTTCCTCTTCTTCTACTGCGGAAACAAGATTCCGTGCAGATTGGAAGGTTTCTTGAGCATAGTCCACCGGGGATGAGTTCGTGGTGTTGTCCGACGACGCAGGTGTTCGGGAACCGAGCATAACGCCCATCCATTCAGCCGGTGTAAGAACCTCCGAGGTTCCGTCTTCGTATTCAATCGTGATTCTTCTGACAGTCATTGTTTCGCCTCCTTCTTTGCTCGTCGGCGCTCGGATTTCAATGCATTGTCACAGGGCTTACAATACGATTTGAGCCCGTGGCGACCTGCGCCGGTATAGAAATTTTCAGATGTAGCAGGCTTTGATTCTCCACACCGCTTACATGTTTTGGAAGCGCCCATTTTCTCCGCCTTTCTGCGCTGACGCTTTTCCTTCTTACGGTTCCAATCGTTCCACCAAACGCTGTTTCCGCTGTACGAATACTTCTGCATGTATCGGTGGCGAGCCGCCGCTTTGGTACACGATTTGCAGGCTGATTGCAACCCGTCCTTCGTGTTAGGATGAGAATAGTAATCGGACTCATCGAGATTGGCCTCGCACTTTGTACAGACCTTCACGCCGTCACCTCATCCAATTCTTCTTGACATTCAACGCAGTTATCGGCCTCGTATTCAACCGCTACGTCTTCGCAGACCTTACATCTGTAAAGTAGGCAGTTGTCGGGGTTGCATTCGCCAACCATGTGCTGTCGGCCTTCGCCAACGTAGTGTTCACACCAACAGTCGCAACCATCGCTACTATGACAACCACACATCAATTTAGGGTCGTGGTAGTCGTCGTATGCGCCCCAATTCATATTGTCTGGGTAATTGTTCATCCGATAACCTCCTTGTAGCCACAGGCTTTGCATTCGTAAACCGCCTTCTGGGGTGTGCGAGTAAACGACCTTGACGGCATCATTTTGGCGATACCAAACTCACGCTTTCCGCATGTTGGGCAAACAAGGCTCATCGATTCCATCCTCCTTTGTCTTCGATACGAACATGGGTGTGGTTAGTCTTCATCATACAGTTAGCCGCCTTTTGACGGGCCTCTTCAAGCGTGTCTGCATATGTAAATGGCAACCAAAGTTCACCATCACGGGAAGCACTGACAATGAATCGCTTCATTCCTCCTCAGCCTCCAATTCTGCAATTTCTTCAAGGACATAATGTAGCCTTCGGATATCGTATTTGTCAGCGATTCCGTTCAATAGCCGCGCCCCAATCAGTTCTCTTTCTTTTCTTAATTCTTCTAACTTGTTCATTGTGAAGCCTCCTTTCGTAATTCCGTTTCTTTGATTAAAAACTCCCATCTTTCTGCATCAGCACACGGCGAACACAGGTGGTCATACAATGCCCCCGGCATACCCATACTTGTTCGTGGGTGGATTTCATTACCACATTTGCACTTCATTGTGAAGCCTCCTTTTCAGCCTCGATGACCGCGTGCATCAGTGTTCCGTTCATAATTTGAAGCAATTCATCGCGCACAATCAAGCGGATGTATTCTTCGTCAATACCCGACTTTCTGCGCTTAGAACGCATGTGGGCGTTCACCATTTTTTCTAGCCTTTCTTTCTTCTCCATGTGTAGTCCTCCCTACAAATCTCCGATGATTGAACCGGGTTTATAGTAGTTCCTAAACCCGGGATTATCGAATTATTCGTTGTTGGTCTTCTTCTTGAAAACCTTCCAGTTGACCTTCTCCTCATGTGGGTTGTAATTGTTCAATAGGATACGTTGTGCCAATATCGTTAACACGACAAAGAACAGAATCACCAATAGAACAGATTGAATCCACCAAGGAATCATTCTTCGGGTCCTCCTTCTAGCCAATCAAGTAATGACCATACAGCAATCTTGTAGCGACCCCTGTCGGATAGCCTTGACGTACTCCCTTCAACCATGACTGTTCCCATGTTTACGAAGGCAGGGTACTTTGCTAGCAGGTTTCCCAATTGTTGCATTGTGATGCTGTGTTGAAGCGGTCGACCGGTTCGCTTAGACGGTGCGTTGTTGCAGTAGTCTAGGATTTCGTGTGTTGATGCTTCGCCTTTTTCTTCAAGGAATTCAACGATGCGGTTGTACATTCGTAGGTTTCCATGTCGTACTCGTCGTCCGTCTTTTGCGATGTAATGTGTTGCCTTTACCATAGTTAATCCCCCAGAACCTTCGTTGAAAGTTTGGAAATGTCCGTGCAATATCGTACATCTGTAACGGCCATGAGAAGAGGATTTCCCTCGCCGTCATAGAAACTGGATAGCGCATCCATAACGTAGTTCTCTAGGTTCATAGTAATTTTGCCGGTACCCTTTTCATGGAGATATCCGGCGTAGGCGAACCACGGGGTTACCTTGTCCACTACGGGGTGCTTTACGTGATAGACTGCTCTTTTCAGATTCATTCTTCTTCCTCCTTCGGGTGAGTCCGTAGCCAAGGCCCCATCATCTGTCTATGAAAGTAGGTAGATTTGCGTAGAATTGAGTGTAGTCTGGGATTGGCGGGAACGCGTCTATACTTGCGCCCATGGTGGTTTTTCTGGTTTAACAAATACCCTCTTGCTTCTTCGGTACTAAATCCATCTAAACCACCTTCCCATAGCAGGTCTATCCAAATCTGTTCAAATTTGTTGATTTTGGTAAGTCGTGGTGGTCGCCTGTTGCTCATTGTGAAGCCTCCCGATTCAAACATTCTTCATCACCTAACGCTTTCATTAATTTGTAGCACCTAGCACATTCAGGTTCACCATTTGGCCCATCAGCCATATGTTCTTCTTCAACGCCACATAGCCAACACTTAATCTTCATTGTGAAGCCTCCTTTTGATGGTAAGAACAGTATTTACTGTTCGACCAAGATGACATTTGACGCTTACACGGCTTTCCTTCTGAATTCTTCCCGGCGCATGTTCGCCTTGAGTTCTGATACTTACGTTCCAACTCTTCTGATAGAGCCTCAAAGTCATCGCGCGTGTAACGGCCTTCTTCAAAGCATTCCATACAGACGTACACCCACTTTACCATATCATAGGGCCTGCCTTCTGGCCCGGTTGGTCCAAAGTAGACGTGAGGCCGAGGGGTATCGTATCGGCTATTTAATCCAAGACCACAATCACATGCTTGACAAGTACTCATGCTGTCATGCCTCCGTCCTCGTCCATCAAGCGTTGTAGTTCCCAACGGTGGAAGCATTCGTGGCCTCCAAGGAATCCACCTGCTTCACGGATGGGTCCAATGAAACGCGCTGAACACACGTTACAGTACACCATCACAATTCGTTCATCAATGTAGGTACCCTTGTCAGTTTCATAGGTTACCGTCTTCCCAATATCATCTTCAGTATAGGTCATTTCGTAAAAGCCTCCTTTGGCGAACATGACTAAACGAGTCAAGTATTTAGTCGTTTCCGAAATCTCGGTATTTCCGAAAAGCCCTCATTTCGGAATAATGTGGAACTAAGACCATACTACGACAACGGGTCAGAAAAGATTCGTCCTATCTGTTATGGAAAGAAGATTCTAGGATATACCCCTAGAAAGGACTACTTTTGGGCAAACATGCCCCTTCTACCCCCTACTTGGAGGGGTAAATCAAGAAAAACTGCGAGAAACGCCCTGTGTGGCCACAGGAGGGGTCTGGAGGGTGATTGTACCTGAAATCGCAGGGAAGTCCCTAGAGCGCGATTCTAGGTATGTCCCTTTTTTCTAGGTAGGGTAATATCCCTATCTGACCTTAACACAAAGACCCCTTTCTTTATTTTCCACTTGTGTTAAGCCCTTAGTATGGCAAAGATATGGCCCACACGCGCTGTCGGATATGGCAGGGTTTCGACAAAGAAGCAAGAAGAAGGATTGGACACCCAAGTTTTCGGAATTACTAGGTTATGCGAAACGCACGGAATCGAATTGATTCCTCCTCCATTTGACAAAGAGGGGTTTTCCGAAATCCACGGTATTCCGAAAAAGGAATTTGACAAGGCAATTCAATATCCGACCATGTGGTGCGACTTCGGTGTTTCAGGCTCTAGCCTAGAACGCCCAATGTTCCAAGCACTACTTTCCTACCTCAAGGAGAACCCAGATGTGAAGGATGTCATCTTCTATGACCCAAGCCGTTTAAGCCGTAACCTTGTGGATGCTATCAACTTCGTTGAGGAACACATTCGTGGACCACTGGGCATCAACGTACACTTTGTCACAATGCCGGACCTTAATCTTGACGACCCTACGCAAGAAGCCATGTTCCGCATGAAGTCCATGATGGACGACATGGAACGCAAGCAGGTAATCATCAAAGTGAAGACTGCAATGGAACGGCTTCAGGAACAGGAACACGAATGGGTAGGGAGGGCTCCCTATGGTATGTATGCCGCTAGGAAAGATGATGACGGCGAGAAAGGTAAGTTACACTATCACCTAGAGGAACTAGAAATAGTAGTAGAAACACTGAAAGAATACAATAGGAATCCTTCGTATTCTGGTGTTGCTACTTATCTTAATGCTCGTGGTTATACTACTAGGTCTGGGGGTAGGTGGTATCCTCAACAGGTGAAGCGTATTGTAACACATGCTGTATATGAGGATGAATTGGATGGGGATAAGATGCTCAAATACTTCCCCAAAGATATGCAATGGAAGGATGAATAATGGATGTTAAGGAATTGATTGGTGAGTTCGCCAAAGGTGCAAAGAAGGGTGCAAAGAAGACGGCTTCGCCGTTCAAGCCTGAGGTCACGTTGAACGTGCAATTCAACGATGACATGCGTGAAGACGTTGAACATATCATGCGGAATCTAGATTCCATCACAAAAAAGAGGCTAAAAGAAATTGACGAATCTATAAATCCGCTAATCAAGGAGTCGGTAGCCAAAATGGAATGGCGTTGGAAGGTTACACAATACCTGCTAGTTTTCGGATTTGTAGTGAACGGTGCTATCGCTATCTTTGCTAATTGAAGGTGGGCCGACACGAAGGTGATAGGGCGAAAGAAAAACCCACCCGGAGGTCGCATCGGCCCGGGTTACCCCCCGGGCAATCTGCTATTTCCGAAGTCAGTCATAAGGATATTCGATAACGCAATTGCATTTCCTACATGTTGTAGGATGGCAACCGGAATGTCTAGGGACGGACAGTTCACACTCGCAGGTACACTCGGTCATACGCCGAGAATGCTACGCTACACAATAACGATTTCGGATGGCGCCCCTGCTAGGATTTGAACCTAGGTTACCGGCTCCGCAGGCCAGAGTGATATCCAAACTACACTACAAGGGCTTAGTATCCCGTGCTTTCAGGTAGGACATAAAGAATAGGTGGGGTGAGGGGGAGAAGAGATGCCGGACCGAGAAAGGAGGAGTCCACAGGTAACCGAAACCCTGTACCCTTTGTATTCTATGCTACCCTCACCCCGTTGCTTAGATACTAGGGGCAAGTTGCGAACGGGCAGGTAGTTATGAATTATTCGCTTACGTAGTACTCAATGAAATAATTGAACTTTCCTGCGGTTGCATTACCACCACTTACTGTTACTGTAATGTTGGTTTCTGTTGTAGTTTTAAAGGTCGTAATGCTTGGTCTGGTTACTGTACCGTCATATGGAGCCGCACCAAATCCTCTTGCGCCTAAGATGTCTGTTGCACCTATTTTGAGTGTCACGTTAGGACTTCCTGCGGCCGCAACTAACGCGGTTGTACAATCAATTGTGTGGCCGATAACCACTGCATTAGGTGGTAATGTACCAAATACTTGGGCGTCGTTTGCTGTGAATGTGGTAAGGTCAAAGGTTATCCTCTTTACCCTCAATAGACTGGGTGCAGAATCTACTCTTGCCATTGCAATTCCTCAATCTACGCGTTCAAAATAAGGTTCCATGTATCGTGCAAGTTCAAACATTGCAATTTTCTTCTTGCCCTTGCATACTTCTTTGAGGATTGGGTCATCGCCCACGAATAGAACTTGTCCGCCTTTTGCGGTGGCGCTCTTACCTGCCTTTGTCTTGTACTTGGCTGTGTCACCCTCAACACCTTGAAGATTCATCTTGTAGATATGAGCCCACACCTTTTGTTGGATTTGGCCTCGCTTGAGTTTCTTGTTTCCAATTCCTTTGATTTCATTCAACGGTTCGTTTACGTAATACTTGATGTCAGTTGCGCGCACCATGTACATTCCTTCCCATGAGTAGGTCATAAACTAGCCGTTGATTCTGCCGAAGGCGGCGAGAGGGTCAACGGTACCTGCGGCACGTGCGGGGGCGCGCCTTCCTCCAGAAAGACGACGGTTGTACAATCTGTACAATCCATAGAATGCCGCGGCTCCGAGAATAAATCCGCTACCTCCGTAACCAATACGGCCAGTGAAACTAGTACGGTTACGAATTGTGTATCCTTTATCGTCGAGTTCTCTAGCGGTTCGGTCGAGTTCCATGCGGAGATTGTTCAGTTGATAGTACAATCGTTCTGCTTCTGCCTTTAGTGCAGGTGGTACTGGTTGGCCTTTGTTTTCAAGTGCGATAATGTCGCTGTTTGCTTGGTGGAGTTTCTGTTCAACAAGTGCGGCTTCTGATGACTTGTTATCGATGTCTGTCATCAATGCAAAGTAGTTTGCTTGATATTCAGGTGCGGGTTCTGGGCGTGCCCAAGTTTCAACAAGTTTTCCGTCAACTTCACGAAATGCAGGGTCATTGCCGGGGTTGCTATCCACCGTACTTGCCGCAGGGTATGTGTTTCCAAGACCTTGCAATTGTGCAATCTGCATCTTATTGATACGTTCTGAACTGTCCGGAACAAAGGTAGGAACTGGCTGTTTGTTTGCTAGACGGTCCCTAGCCATTGCACGTTTCTTGCGTGCGATGCGCATGGTCTTTTCCATATCCGTAGGCTCACGCCGACTTGGTAGTTGACGGAACTCACTGGTGGATGGGGCCATTGGACGCATTGTAATCACTTCTTGAATCCTTTATATGTTGCATATACTGTTGCTAGCACGGTTAAGCCAAGGTGTCCATATACGGCTGTTTTTACAACCATGCCTGTCTTTCCTCCAAAAGTGCGAACTTTTGATAGCGATACTGGAGTACCGTTTGCCATGAAAAGACCCGCCGCGAATGTATGTGCGGGATGTTGCAATGCTTTAGCGTATCTGTTTAAGATGCCAATTCCTTGAATCATAGTAGGAACTACACTAGCATGGCCAAAGTTTGAAGGTGGTGGTGGTGCTTGTGGATTTACTCTTCGGGCTCTTACAGTAGTTTCTCGTTGAATGTCGCCAATGGACTTGACGACTACTTGTCCTCGTTGTTGTGGCGTTACCATGTTATCACCTATACAGTTGACCATACGCTACTAGGATAGCGAGGCCGGATGCCATAGCGGCTGTTCTAATGTACTTTTCTGGTTTTGCTATAATCTTCTTTGCTTGTCTGACTACTGGTTTGTAACCCGGTGCGCCTGCGCCTACGTAAATCATAGCCGCACCAACTAGTACTGGAAGGTTTGCACTTTGAAAGGATGGTAGCAAGCCTTGGAAATCCCCTGCTCGCATGTCGGTGTAATCGATGAAATTGTACTTGTCCTCAAGGTGGGGTTGTGGAAGGAATGCAGATTTTCCTGCACTTGGTACGCCCGGTTCAACGACACCATCGGTGTAGAACTCATCAACGATGTTTCCTAGTCCAAAACGATTCGCTGAACGGCTGAATGCCTTACCCAGTGACGGATGGTAAGGAGGCATACTTCCGTTAAGACTGCGTCCCATTTTACGTCGCATAACGACGGACTGATTTTGGGACGAAGTGTTATTCATGTCTATCAATTCCTTAGGGCTAGCATACCTACAACCGCGGCAACCATACTGGCCTTTGGTAGTCCGATGCCGTTATTGGTTTCAAAGCCTTCGCTTGCGGTTACGTTTCCTAATCCGTTAAGACCTACGGGAACGAATTCTAGATTTGAAGATACATCCATTCTCTTTCCATACATCTTACCTGACAGTCCGCGGGCCTGAAGTGGTAGTCTGCGGGCCACATTTGTCGACCAAACGTTGTTCATTTGGATTAGGTTTCCTTGTTCTCCGGGAACGCTTAGGCCGGGTGAGTATACATGGTACGGATGACATGGGCGAATCGCCTTCATCTTCACGTTGAAGTAATCAGAATCGCCTTTGTTTCCTTTGGGCAAATCGGTGAGAAGTGTTGCGCCCACTGATGTTGGTTTCCATGACCTGCCAGTCTTATCCACCAATTTGTATGGAATCATGTCTGGAATCTTCATTTCAGGCATTGGTCCGTATTGTGAAATGAACTGATTCATGACAAGACCGACATCATCAATATCGTTAATCGGCATTTTCATGGCCAATCTTGTCTGCACTCCGGTCATTACAGGGGATAGAAGCCTATGGGCGTCTGCGGCGTGTTCTTTGCTGAATCCTCCGTATACTCCGTATGTTGATTCTACATCTGGTATTGCTGTTGGTCCTGTAAGGGAACCTGTTTGAATCCATAGTGAGGAGTTTAGCATTCCAAAGGCGCACATTGCTACGTTTTGCGCGTGGTTGAAATCCTTCATGTGGAACTTTCTTTCCTCGGGATGGACGGCTTCTAATTTCCTTGCGGCGTTTAGCATGTACTTCTGAATCTCAATAATAGCATTCTTCATGAAGATTTCAGCAGATTGGTCTACGATGTATACTTCTGCAATGCTAGTGTTGTGTGAGTTGTTTGGTACTGGGCGACCATCCAGTAGTGAACTAGCAATCGACGAAGACCGCTTTGGTATGTTACCGGGCTTACCTTTTGGTGCTACTTCCGCGGTCAGTCGGGCCATTTGTACCATACGGAGTTGTTCACTATTCATTGCTCCTGCTACATGGTTTGGACTGAATACTTCCCAATTGGAATCGCGGAACAATGTAGTATCTGGCCATGCCCATGTGGAACGGATAACAACAGCAAAGCGTTGGCTAGTGCGGAAATCGCTTGGCGCGACTTCCCAATCTTGTTTGAAGTTCGTAGCACCACTAGCACCAAATTGCTTTGCAAGTTCGGGATGAAGGTTTGGATTCTCACCTTCCCCAATCGACAATACGTGAGGATAGTATTTGCGAGCATACAGCATAGCATCAGTAGCACTTCCCTTAACACGCACTACTGGAATACCCGGAGATAAAGCACCCCCAGTAAGAGGATTAACAGGAACAAGATAACAAACACCGAAGTTCGATTCTTGTAGTGCTTGTAAGCGGTATGATGCGTTTACTTTCCAATAGTTACTGGTTGGTGCATTTCTGCCGTACGCTTTAGCATAGAAGAAAATCAGAGGTTGTAGGAATGCCCCTTCGTGAACATTTGGTTTTACTAGCGAAAGTATACTGACTTGTGTTTTATTCTTTGGAATAACCCTTCCTGCGGTAGCATCAGGTAGTGTGCCTGTTAGTAAGAAGAGGTTATGGTCAAGTGCGGCTACTCCCATAGGGTGCTTGCTCAAATTGTAGTCCAATGTCTTTTCACTTGGTTTAGCCTTGGTGAATGAACCAAATTCTTGCCAGTACCTTCCACCATTGTAGTTCTTGAGAAGTTCTACCTTATCTTGGTCAGGCATCAGCGGCGGATTCTTTTCCAAGTATTGCATGTATGGGCTATTCCATCCTTTGTCGCGTAGCCCGTACTTTGAATCCCATGCAAGTGCGCGAGGAATAACCGTACTCAACCGAGTATCCATTACCCACGCTACTGGATTATCTGAATTAGCACCCATATCTAGTGGGTGCTTCATGATTGAACGTAGACTTTCAAATTGACCGGGAATTGGTACATCCCCAGAAAAGATGGATTTGAAATTATGACGAAGAAGACGTGCTTCTGATTGCTTTACTTTTCTTTCTTCTGTATGTAAGGTAAGTAATGCTTCTAGAATACCTTGACAGACTTCTGATTGAATATCTGACTTTTGCGCAAGCAACATTACTGCTTTGCGGAATCTAGGAGAACCGACTGAATCAGTTGTTCTTAGTCCAGTTTCTCGCAGTACACCCGATGTAATGTCTGCACCAAAACGCCCTCGTAGTTTTTGCATATACGGTGCGTAGGTTCTTCCAAACATAGCACGAACAGATTCCATGTTCCTACGGGCTGTGGCCGAAGCAATCAATTCGGCTTGCCATAGGCTTTGGCTAGGTGAGGGATTTACCTTAGGTGCTACGAGTGGGTCGTATCCTTTTGGTGGATATGACTCGCTCATCTTGGTTCACCCTATTGAGGTGGAACCTGTCCCTGCATATAGGTGTTCTGGGGCGGGTATCCTTGCTGAGGAGGGTATCCCTGTTGAGGATAGCCTTGCTGTTGCGGCAATAGCATCTGCGTTGCAATGTTCTGGGCTCCGGCGCCCCCGACTGCGCCTGCCCCCACAATTCCTCCAAGTCGTAGCATGTTTCCGAATACGCCGGGGCGTTGTGGTGGTTGTTGGAACTGCTGTGCCTGTTGTTGTTGCCATTGTTGTTGTTGCATAAGTCGCTGTTGTTCTTCGTGTTGCATACGTTGTTCCATAGACATAGCATGGAATTGTGCTTGTTGAACGATTTGCATTGCGCGTTGGTCATCTGCTTGAACGTCCATTGCAATCTGTTGCAGTGGAACCATGTTTCCGATAACCATGTCGATGTTTTCTTGTGTGATGGTTGAATATCCAAGTTCTGCGGCTTTAGCGGCGTCTACGTAGTCGCCCTTGAATGCCTCACCGTTGAAGAATTCGTAAATCGTTTTCTTCATGACGATTTCAATTAGTTCTGCAAGTCCGGCTAGAATAGCGGGCTGTCCCTTATCGTTAGTATACGAAAGTAGGAACAATGCTACTTCATTTGGATGACTAGCCAGTAGTTGATAGAACGCACCGATTTGTTGTTCGTTGCCAAAACCGCCACCGTTGATTTTCTGGTGAACAGCGTTCATTGCTTGGTCTGCCATGCCTGTATCCTGTGCAACCTGCGCTGTTGTTGCGAATACGCTAGCCAGACTGTTTGTTGTGTTTCCTGTGCCCGAAGGCGTTAATCCATTACCCCATTTGCTCATTGTGATTCCTCCTGTTTTGTTTCGATTACGTATTCTGAATCTAGTGCTTTACCTCTAATTGGTGTTGTTTTCAAGATTCTGTTGTCGAATACAATTGTTGTGATATCGTTCTCCCCGGTTTCTGGATTCTTGTAGTGTGATACGGAAATGCCCGGGTCGCGAAGTGCCTCCTCAAACACCGGATTCCATTTAGATATTAAGGGATGTTGGTTATCGGTATTTTTCTTCTTCACTACTGGTACGAAGGCAATTCCTTTCTTTTTCATACGCTTGAAGAAGCCGGAGTCGTTCGATTCTTCTTGTTGAACCCATTCAGTAAGAAGGTGGTAAAGTTGCATATGTTGGGGGCAGTACGTTCCATACATTTCAACGCCGCGGCCCGGTAGTACTCCAGACCATGGCATAAACGGCCTTACTTGTCCAGTCGTAGGGTCTACGAAGTAGTTATCCCACAAATCCCCGTAATCTAAGTGTCGGCAGTCGGCGCCATCGATTACACAAACGTACGGTTTCTGTTTACTTGAATACTTGAACCGCATTCTTCCGATGAATGGAATAAGTCCAGTTCCCGGAAGTGAATACCATGTGCGAGTAGGCTTTAGTGCCTTGATAGCGCGCTTGATGTTCTGTTTTCGGGCCTTGTCGGGGTCAGCGTGTTCGCTGAAATTAAATTCCACAACCGGAACAACGGCATTAAAATCCGTTGCCCTGTTCTGGGGCATAGTATTCATTAGTTCAATCATTCTTTGGTCGCGATAGTTTCCTGTCATCGGAATCCCATTCCTTTCATCAGTGCTTGCTGAACATTGAAGTTACGTGTTGCTGATATCGCATCAACATGCACTGGAATAGCCATTTCTTGAAGTGCGAACAGATGCTCTCGGAAAGCATCAAAGATGGGATGGTTCGCAATCATCCCCGTTTCAAACATGTCGAAGGCTTCTTCGGTAGTCATCCATTCATCGGCTTTGTTTGCTAGTAGCACTAACCGTTGTGGTCTGTATTTCCTTCGCGTGAATGATTTTACCAGTCCTAGTCCCTTTGGGACTTTGTTGGCTTTTAATGCCTCGACCAAATACCCAAGCGCTACTTGATTGTCGGTATTGTCTGGGTCAAGTAAATGTCTATGGTCAATTACTACAATAACTGTACGGATTTTACGGAGGTACATATCGCGTAACCACATGCTTTGATATTGCGTGTGTCCTCCGATATCCCGCGATACAATAGTCTTCTTCAGGCCACCTTCACTGATTAACCGCTTTGCAGATTCTTGAGGTAGTCGGTACTTCTCGCTCATGAACTTCTTCTTATGGTGTGTTCTTTGATTATCGCCCAGTGGACGAATCATGCCGGGTGTTGTTAGTTGTTTGTCGAGTGTGGTTTTTCCTGACATAGAGGGTCCGTATACTCCTACATCATGGCGCATGAATTCCTTTGTCTTGTCGATAAGGGCAATTACTGTGTGCGCGAATACAATTTCGGTCGAGCCCAATCAAATCACCACCGTAAAGAACCAATCCAGAATACCGTTGTAATCTGTCCACCTAGCCAAGAAGTAATCTGCCGTAGCAGTACAAACCATGCCTGTAACGGTTGCAATGCTACCGTAGGTATACGCTTTGAGTTTCAAATAACGCATCTGCCATGTTTGACCGATAAACAGAGTTTCCATCAATCCTTCCTGTTGCTCGTCCTTTGAGTCTTTGAAAATTAAATTTGAGCCCGGGATTGCCATGCTATTCACCTGTGTTGCCAACAGTATTCGCCGTCTGTTGTCCTCCTACTACATTGCGTCCCTTTCTTAGTAATTCCTAGACACCTCACACTTGGTCGTGGATGTGTCCCTTCGCTCCCTCCGGTTGCAGGGATTGTACTGTTGGTTGCCCGGGAATCTGGGATTGTACTGGTTGTGATGTAATGGCCGGTGTAGATTGTACTGGGGTTGTTGCCTGTGGGGTAGTAATCCCACGGGATGCCTCCAACAAAGTACGCATTCTCATTACTTCGTTCATCTTGGCCATGATGTCGTTTCCCTCTTGCGGGGTGATTACATTGTCTTCCATGCTTGCTGTCATCAAGTGTTGGAGTTCCATCATTTGCAAATTCAATGCGGCTTCTTGCTGTGCTTCTTCAACAGAATACTTGATTCCTTGAATGCGCTTACGGTTCTTGAGTCGCATCTTACGCATACGACGACGGTGAGAAGAAGAGTCTTCAAAGGCGGCGCGCCACATGAAATAGAATCCGGCTTGAACGAAGAACCCTGCTAGTGCATAGAACGTAGCAGATTCATACGGAGTACCGAACTGGCTCCATTCCCATTTGGTGTAAAGCAATACACACGCACCGATAACTAGCGCGTGGAACAACATAGAACCTAGAAGATTCAGTTCATTTTCACGGACTTGTTCGCGGTATTCCTGTAATTCAGGGGATTCGTCTGTTGGTGCTGAAGACATTACGGCCTTCAAAACACGGTTGTTATTCATGGGTACAGGCATATCAGGACCGAACTGCATCTCTAGCCACCTCAAGCATACCCACAATTTCAATTCTATTGGAGTTTTCTGCTGTATGCAATGTTAGTTCTCCATTAGGTTGTACCACTACTGTCACAAATCGTAGTCCCGCTTTGTGTAGCAATGCTAGTCCGTTTACTAGGTCTTCAGGAAGACCATTATTCTGCGTTTCTTCTGTCATATTTCTCACTCCATAAATTCTGCTTCTTTGGCTTGGATAATGTTATCGATGCGTAGAATCTGCGATGCGGCTGTTGTCGCTGATTCTAATGCGACTGTTACTACCTTCTTAGGTTCTACTACTGCTAGTTCCTCGGTACAAACACCGCCGTTGAACACATCTAGTGATGCATGGGTAGTGCCTGATGCGATAGCCGCGCGGAGGGCAATGATGGATGGAAGAGGTTGTAGTCCGCTGTTCTGGGCTAGTGTAGCGGGGATGACTTCAAGCGCATTTGCGAATGCTTCAACAGCCAATTGTTCAAGTCCGCCGACGCTGTTTGCAAACTGCTTAAGGTGCATCGCCATGTTCACATGAGTTGAACCTCCGCCATTTACTACGGACTTCTCGTTGTGAGCAATCCAAGTTACCCCGATTGCATCATCAAGCGCACGTGCAACCTCACTTGCTACATGCTCAGTTGGTCCGGTAATCAGGATGGAGTAGCCAACAGGGTTGGATACTTCACTGAACAACATTACAGGTTTATCCCATGCAGGATTGCTTAGTTGTAGTACTTCTCCGCAACTGCCCAAATCTTCGGCTTCTAGGTCGCCTACGCTAGACACAATCATTGCGCCAGTGGTTTCTGCGACCTTCTCAAGTAGGGAATTGTTCATTCGGCGGAAAGCCATGATGCCGTTACGGGCAAAGAATTCTGAAAGGACGGGGTCAATATCTTTCATTGAAACTACAACATTGACATTCATATCAGCAAGGTGCTGTCCGATGGCAAGGATACTTTGTTTCCTCTTTTGTGCATACTCATCGGCGGCGTCCCCATTGTCAAAGTTCACGTTCACGCCTGCTGTATGTGGAGGAATTACCAAGTCGCAATCGAACAATGCAATGGAACCCTTGTCGAGTTTCTTTGGCATACCGTGATTCATCAATTGCTTGTCAAGCATAAGCCCCGTAGTAGCAATCGAGTCTTCCACGCTAGCGCCGGGTCGAACGAGAATGTTCACCTTGGATGGGGATGTGGACTTTGCGGCGGCTACACAAAGAGGACTGAGTACTTCCTTGAATGCCTCGGCTTGCTTTCCTGTCATTGCTACGTTTGCTACTTGCAGTAGTTGTTCGTCGCTTTCGATATCAACGGATAGACTGTCGAGGTGGTTTAGTGCTTCTTTCAGTGCGATGTTGTATCCTCGCTCGATTAGTGTAGTGTGTACTCCTCGTTGAATCAATCCTTCTGCTTGCTGTACAAGTTCACCAGTAAGGATGATTGCCGAAGTAGTACCATCGTAGGATTCGCTTTCCTGTGTACGAGCAACGCCAACAATCAATGCGGCGGTTGGATGTGTAAAGTTCGTTTCACGAAGAATGGTTGCACCATCGTTGGTGATGACTGTACGACCGGATGAATCTACCATCATCTTATCTCGGCCCAATGGACCAAGTGTAGACCGGACAATCTGCGCCATTCCACGGGCGACTTCAAAGTTCACTTCTTCTGCGGTTCTCACCTTGTTCTGGCTAGCATCGGTTAAGTTTGCCATACTATTGGGTCCTTTCACCTAGGACATAAAGTTCGCCTAGATGTCTTTGAACTCGTAATCTGGATTCTCAGCATGGAAATTCGCATAGCACGATTCAATGATGTTTTTCTTGTTATCACCGCGGGTGAGGTCTACTTTCATCAGATAGATTTCCTTACAGACGGGGTCTAGATTTGTACGGCGTGAACCTCGGTCTGCATACACTGATACTGTGTAACGCATGTACCATCTACGTCGGCTTTGGATATAGCGTAGGTCTGCTTCTGTTACCTTAAGGTATGCGTTCTCCAATGTTATTCCGTGTTTCGTTGTGTATTTTCCTTCCATAGCCATTAGACCACCACCTGACAAAGTTCCAAATTTTCAGGACCCGAGTCCTTGACCAATAAATCCTTGAGGTTCTTGAGGAACCCGAAGTTTTTGATTGGACCCTTGTGTTTACTTTGGAATCTTCTTTTCATGAGAATACCAGTGTTTTTGTCAAAAGAAATACCGCCCACCGGGGTGTTCTCACGAGCGACCGCAATCGTGCATCCCGAGATTACGACCTCTTGCATAGCCGGTTCAAACGGCATGGTGTTTGCCGTTGTAATACCAACAAAGACACCTTTACCCCCTACTTCAATAGAACCACTATTAGTAAGGGTAACCGCAAGATAAGCGCGGTCTTCTTCATTTTCGTTATCATCAGCCCAATTGAACCATGCTGTTAGCCGGTGTGCGACTTCATAATCATGGCCATCCCAATCGGTAGTTAATTCTTTGAAACCAACGGTAAGGTCTTCATCCATGGTCTATCGTACCTACAAGTCGAACTTAATTGATGCGATTAAACTACTTCGACCGTGAATTGATTCGACTGTACTGTAACCACTGCTGAAGCACTATCAGTGACCTGACACTCGACTTCATATGTTCCCGGTGTGGGTGGTGGAGGAGGTGGGAATGCCGCCGGGTTGTAAGTAGTAGTAATGGTCGAATCATTGTATGTTTGATTGGTGGTGGTTCCTTGGTTTGGAGTAAGGATATTGTCCGGGTCAGAGAGTTCTTTGAGTTTCCAAAAGAATGTATACGGTGCTGTTCCGCCCGACACTGTAACAGTTGAGGCGATATCACCGGGGGCGCTTGAGGCCCCCGGAAAAAATACGACAAACACGGGGTCTGAAGGGTCTGTAACTGTCGCTGACAACGGTCCACCGCCACCTCCTCCTGCGTTAGCCGCTTGTTCTGCACACGCCCCTGCTACTCCCATGTACATTTCATCACACACCTAGAACGACCCAGTTTGACCCATCTCCGATACAAGTTACACCATCTCTTCCAGATACAGTAATGTCTGCTTGTGAACCGTTCATTGTATTACCTGTACCTGCGCCGGCACCCGTACGTAATGTGAATCCATTTGCATCATTACTTAGTAATGTAAAGTGAAGACCTGCTGTGGCCGCAACTGGCAAATTTATGACTACGCCTGAGCCCGTTACGAAAACATATCTTCCTCCGTGGTCTGCTTCTACTAGTGTATCGCTATTTGAAATTCCTTCTGTTAGTAGTCTTGTTGTACGGAATGTACCACCTGCGTCAATATCCAATGTTGCGATTGGACTGGTAGTGGAAATACCAATGCGGTCTGTTGAACCTTGTACGAAGAAGGTTTCTTGGTCGCCATCGGTTTCCACACGGAAGTCTGAATCAATGCTATCTTCGTTGATGATTACTTCAGACGGTGAAGCAGTAATTCTTTGTCGTTGAGTACCTGCAACAATAGTACTAAGGGAATACGTCCCGTCTTCGCTATTATCGGATACGTCTGGTGCCGTAACCGCTACTTCAGCATAAGTTACATCTTGGGAGTTGTCATTTCTTCCACTGAACGTAATTTTCGCAAGGTTATCATTGTCAGCAGGTGAAGCGGAATTGCGGTATAGTAAAAGACCGGGGCCAAATGTGGCCGAATCTTCATTTGTTTGTATTGCGGTTGAATGACCAGTCGCGGTACTAACATTGTGAAATTGGTAAGAAGGACTATTGGTTCCGATACCTACTCTATCGTTTGTACCATCTACGAATAACATGTTAGCGTTACCGTTTGATTCAACTCTGAAGTCTATGTCAGCAGAACCTTCGTTGATTACAACGGAACCTGCTGTAATGTCTATCCCGTTTACGTTGCCGGCATATAGTTGCACTTGGTCTGAAAGGAAGGATATTTTGGTGTCGGGGTCGCCGTCGTGGGTGATATCATCATCAACGATGATACCTGCACAGTTTACGATACTTGTAGCAACGATACCCGAGGCTTGAAAATTTGTGTCGAAGTAGGTCCCTGACCCTACGGATAATTGTATTTGGGCTCGCCAATGGTCGGTACTGTCGTCGTATACGAATCTTGCAATTGGTAGCGTACCTCGGTCTACTTCGATACCTGCGATATTACCTGTTACACCTGCGCCAGTTTCACCTTCATTCAAAGTGATAAGTGGGTCTGCTACTTGTGTATTTGTTGAGTTTACTGTTGTCGTAGTACCTGCAACTGTTAGTCCACCTGAAATAGTTACATCGCCGCCTACGTGAAATGTGGCAGTTGGGGTGGCTTGTGCTACACCTACCTTTCCTGTTCCGTTGGGGATAATCAGAATGTCGTTGTTGGCCCCATCTTCAATTGTGATTGAACCACTGTCCGTACCTGCGTTGGTGTTCAACACAAGGTCCCCTGCACCATTAGTAGTAATCGTAGCATCAGCGCCAGAATCCCCAACACGAACAGTATCAGCATCTAGTTGTACATCTCCTGAACCATTAGGTGCTAGAACGATGTTTCCGTTTGTGTTGGTGGATGCAATGGTGTTTGTATCAATGGAAATATTGTCTACAAGAAGGGCTTGGTTACTGCCTGCGCCAGATGCGCCTGTGGAGTCAATATGTACGCCGTTTGCATTAACCATGAGAATGCGTACATTCCCCGCCATCAAGCCTAGTTGGTTGAGGCCTGCGTGTTCGATACCGGTGTCTGTATCTGATGTGAAAGTATAGACAGCCCCAGAACCGGCGGCGAATACCTTGCCTACACTACCTAAGGCGTATGTATCAAAATCCCATTGGTCGTTGGTTTCATCCCATAGCAACTGTACGTTAGCATCATCACCACGTTCGATTTCAATACCTGCATTAGCAGATGCAGACCCAGTAGCATCGCTGTTTAGTACAATGATGTTGTCTGCGATTGTTACTGTGTTTGTATTTACTGTTGTTGTAGTTCCGCTTACTGTTAAATCCCCACTGATTACTAGGTTGGCGACAGTCAATTTCCCTGCGTTAGTATTGAATGTCTTATCGTACACTAGACCAGAATGTCCTCCTAACGCGCTTCCTCCGTCATTGAATTGTACTTGTGTGTTGGAACCTCCAACTGCGGAACCACCCGTTGGGCCTTGAATCGTAAGTACGCCGTTTGTTAATGAGAATGTATCGAAGTTACCCGCGTTCTTGACGGTCATTGCTCGGCCATCGGGGATACCATCGTTGTTGGTATCAACGGAAATTCCCGCGTTCGATACTTTCCCTGTATACGGCATCTGGCCTCACCTCGGCCTATACTGCCATCCAATACATTTTCTGGTCCGACTCCGAATACAAGTAAATGTTGGAGGCACGATTGATTTCGATAAACAGGGACTCGCCGGGGTCAAGTGCAAAGCCGAAGGGTGTGGTAGTGCCAAAGTCGAATTCTACTTTAGCAGACTTATCCAATGATTGTGCATTTGTCAAGGAACCTTTGGGTTGAATGGTTGCATGTGCTGTTGTACCCGTTTTGATTACAGGGCCAGTCATGCGGTTTCCAACAAAGATGGGTGCAGTGTTAGTAAATGCGGCTTTCAGTAAGAATCCACGGTGGGCTACAATGTCATGTTCTACTTCTCTAATAAGCATCTTTCGGTCGACTTCTGGGTAATGTGCCGCTGTTTCCAAGATATTCATTACTGCCGCTTTACAGTAATCGAAAAGTGATGGCGCAGGTGCGGCAACTTTGATTTCCAAAGGAACGAAGGGTCCTTCGTACGCAAACTCGTTACGGCCGGTATCTGTTGTTTCTAATCGTGCAGTTGGTGAATCAGGGTTACTTACTCCACGAATCGGTAGCACAGCACCGCCAGTCTGGTCAGTGTGTACGTGGGGGACTACTGGTGGGACGTTCTCATCCTTAGCCATGGTTTGGCGAAGACGTACTTGGTATTATTCCTTTTGGGTGGTGGAGGTGTGAACTTTATGGTCGAGATGGGGTTTCCATAGGGTCATGAAGATTGTCAAGATGCCCCATCTCAATGTTCCTCACGCTCCTTGTACAGATTGCGGAAAGAAGACTCGGTCCCATGTATTGAAGATTCCAGACTATGAAGAATTTGAAGAACAGGTCTTCCGCGACCTTGAGGAATACCAAGCGGCGCAAAAGGGAGAAGAACCCGAAGAAGATGCAGAATTCGTAATCAAGTACCGCCGTCTTGAAGAAGCCACAGTCATGTGTCATGGCTGTTGGAAAGATAACCGTGCTAAGGCGTCCAAGTTCCTCGCAAAGCGGAACGATGAATGGACCAAAGACCCATTGACAAATCTTCCCAAAATTCGCAAATTTTTGCATGACTGGGACTACTTCGATTTCTCACAGCGTCGTGAGGATTATCCACCACCTGCTGATGAAGCAACCGTAATGGTTAATGACCTACGTTCACTAACACGCATTGCTGTAACGGAACTTGGTGAAGAGGAATGACTACATGCAAACTAATTGGCTGTGGGTGTGGAAAGGGAAGTGAGGAAGAATGATGAAAATGAAATTGTGTACTTTGGTACAGTTCTATCATGATGACAACAATGGTAGTCTTGATGCGGTCTTTGAATTGCTTGACGAACTTCGGGAAATGGGTTGCGAGTTTGATACTCACACATGCGGACAATGCAAGCATGAGGAATGGTATATTGACAGCGACCTGAAGGGTCCACTTACTGCAAAGCAGATTGAAGACCGAATCAAGTCGACCGGTTTGGTTTACGAACTGGTATTGATTGACGAGGATGAACCACTATGACAAACGAGCAAGTACTATCGATTTTAGAAGACACTATGGAACGACTGAAAGAAGTTGGTGTTACAGAATTCATCATGGCCGTTGGTGGGGAAGGAATCACTAGCGTACATATGTTCGGTAACTACAAACAGTGTGGGTACTTAGCACTTCAAGTACAGTGGGAAGTAATGACATGGCAAGAAAAGAATTCTGTACTGGACGGTGAAGTGAATGGCAAGCGATGAGAAGATTACGAATGCAGAATGGGACGCGAAGAAGCGTTGTCCCATTTGTGCTGATATTGCTGATGGTAAAATCAATCTTGAAGGTGAACAACTATTCGATGACCCTGCTAAGACTCAACCTATGTTCTGTCCTAAGTGCGGTCATACTGATATTCGTGTGTTCCATGAAGTCGGTGGTGTCGAAAGCCAAGCGTCTTCAACGCGTGGTGATACTCAACCTTGGACACATCTAATCGTTGTACGATGTATGTCTTGTGAATTCAATTTCGGCGGTCCTCGCGCAAATTATCCGTGTTTGGGTAATCCATGGGATGAAGTCATGGGATTCAAGCGCCCAGAAAAGCAGACAAAGCAGACACAGCACGCCGTTCAGTGGAGTAATGAACAAGCCGTAGGGCTTCGTGGGGCGAAGGAAAAGTACGACCCAAATGCAAAACTTCAATCGAAAACTTATAGGTCAAGACGTAAAGTGGTATGGGATGAGGAACCAACAGAAGGTGAACGAACACTGACTTGGAATTTAACTGATGAAGAAAAAGCCCTTCCAAAGTTCCGCAAATCAAAAAAGAACAAGGATTGATTGACATGGCAAAAGAAAAGCAAATGACACTGATTAGCGTGAACGTATACAACGGCGACCAAGTAATGGGTACTCTTACCAAGGAAGTACCAGACTACGCCATCGAGAGCGAATTTGAAGCCCTTTTGATGAAGGCTCAGGCTCTCGGTAGCGAAACTGTCGCACCTTCTGGTCTTGAGCCAGTTGTTGCTTGATTACGTTATTCTCGCAATAAATACCCCTGCCGCTAAGGCAGTAAGCGCTCCTCGCTGATTAGCACGGTATAGCATAGTCTTCGTATCTTTGAAGGCTTTCTGAGTGCCTTTAGCAATCTGCGTGGAAACCATTGATAGTAGCATTAAGCCCCCTACAACCTGTATCGCCCTAAACGCATAGGCTGAATCACCGGGAATAATCAATGTCCCTAGTTGATGATGGGTTGGTCCGACACCGTTTCTTCTTTTGCTTAATGGAGCCGCGCTCTTTTCGTACTTAGGATGAAATGCTTTGTACGCAAAATCTTGGAACCCATCAACCATCATCTGACGGTCTTGCACCTGTGGATGGTGCCGTGGAATCTTCTTTGCGTATGGATGATTCATACTATCACAGGTCCTTTGGATTTTTAATATGGGGTAATGGTTGGAAAGTCAAGTAGTTATCGTATTTCATCATGGGGTCTATTTTCAATGAAACATTACGATAGAAGTCTTCTGAACCCACATGTCCACCACCATCTTTTCCTATTTTGCCTGACAGGTATAATGCAAACGACCTCCATTGGTATGCTACCTTGTACATCCCCATCAAGTCTATTCCCATCATATTTGGTAATGGTCTATTCTCAAGTTCGATAATACGGGAATACAACGATTCATTTGCTTTGCTTAAATGGTCAATTTCTGCTTTAGTTAATTCTGCCTGCTGACGTTGCAGTTCGATGATTTCATCTTTGTTTTGGGCTTGACGCATCTGTCTGTCCAATTCTTGGACTTTGCTGACATACTGTGCTTGTCGTTCTTTGGAATCTTCTTTCAGAGAACTTATACGAGGAACATTCAGCAATGAAACCGCGGCGCCACCAATGAATGCACCAATGATGTAATCCCTGTTCAGTTTCATTCCGTCCACCCGCCACCGGGTTGAGGAACTACTCCATCGATACCGAACAAGTCGCTCATGCTACTGTATCCGCTACGGCTGATGTTGTCGTCTACATCGATTGATTGTACACCCGGAGTGCCAAGCGATGGTGTGCCTTGACCGCGTTGACTAACGCGACGACGCATAGCAGGTGGTAAGTTAGCAGAACCTAGATTTGCTAGTGCTTGGGTAGGTACACTTCCGAAGAAGTCTGCGTGAGAAATGCTACGGACAGGGATTACGTCCTGTGTGAGCGTGCGACGGAATCCGCGGTGAGATGTAGCCGAAGAGGTGGTAGTTGATGTGCTTCCTCCTAGTTGTGAAATACGGTCTGCTTGGGATGCGTGCATCTTAGATGCTTTGCGTAATTCTGATTGTATTTTGCTTAGTTCTTCGCGTTGTGATTTAGACATTCCGCCTAGACCACTACGATGGCGCATGTAATCGTCTACTGTATTGATTCGGTCAGCCGCAGTGTAAATCTTAGATTCAGCCCAGTCTGGGACTTTAGCGTCGGCGTTGATTTGATTGCGCAGGGACTTCACATCTTGTTCCATGGAAGATAGTGTGGAACGGGTCATGTAGTTTGGCACGTGGGCCGAACCCATATTAGAGAAAGGACCCTGACCCTTAGGTGCAGTAACAGCCCTTACAGTTTCAAAAACAGTAAAAGCACCACTAATGAAAAAGACTGTACCAAGGATAGGATGATGGTCAAAGAATTTGCTGATTTCTGTCCTACTTGGTATGATGCCCATTTTTTCACTTCCTGCGTCGATACTTACTTGTCATGGCTAATCCAATCAGCATAATACCGCCCGCTACAAGTAGGGGGATGCCGACGTTATTCAAAATGGCTGGGGTCGAAATACCCATTGGATTACGTTGAATTTGTACTGGTGAGGAATACCCTAGACCGAATGTTTGTCCACTGATACCGCTCATAGCCATGTACATTCCTCAGTTTTGGATTTGGTAACCTGCGTAGGAACCGAGGCCACCGATTACTCCGCCAATGAGGAAACCGATAGCCATGTTCTTAGCCTTACGGGTTGAATTCAAGTCTTTACCAAAACCTCCAGTAATCATAGGCCAAGCAATGGCTCCTACAAGTCCAGTTCCTACCGAGATGCCGATACCGGTATTTTTGTTGATGGTAACGAATCCTAGTTGTTGGTTGATACCGTGGTAGCCTTTACCTCCACAATGATTACAACCTTGGCCTGCACATACTGGGCATACTTGCATTTCAAATCCTCCTTGCGCCACTTAGACCGGCAAACAGTCCCGTTCCGACAAGGTCTACTAGATTGGGGTCAGCGGTCTTGTTGCCACTGATAGCACCATCTGAAAGACGGGAACCTACGGAACGTCCGATGAATCCGGATTCGGTGGGAGTGTATGGTCGGTAATTTGCGCGTAGTCGGTGCCTAGTATCGCGATATAGGCTTGGGTTTTCACCGGCTGTCGTTACAGAACGAACGGGTGTAAGATGGGAAGTGTCACGATAGAACTCGCCCTTCAAGATACCACTGTTGGGGTCTGTAACACCAATGGTAGTGTTCTTGTTGGTAAGGGAACCAAACAGGTCGTAGTCTTGGGAAGCACCGCCGTATAGTGTGCTGTCTTCTTCCTCGTCAGACATAACCGCCACGGAACCTAGTTTGTAATCGCCGTGGCGCACGGTACGGTATCCTCCTTGGAGGACTTTCGCTACACCATCGATTAGCAATGGAACTACGAAGAAAGCAATTACAGGACGTCGGTGTGCAAAGTCAAGAATACCGTTTTTGAATAACTTTCTTGGGACGTGCCGTTCTTCTTCTGTAATTCCGAATACCATCTAATCACCCGTCGTAGGATACCTTCTTTGACCTCTTGACTTCAATCTCCTTAATCAATACATGGGGGTTCGTGTCTGCTTGTGAGGTTACGGTGCCCCAACAGTTTGTTTCGCTTGTAGGGAATAGCCCACGTGAAAATTCTGCACCAGTACCATCTGAAGCGTTGCTTGCATTTGCGTATTTACCAGTTGATACTTTCTGAGTAAGGAAGGAACCGCCATAAGTAACCCCGGCAAGATATGGGTTTGCATCTGTATCATCGAATAGTACATTGAAGTCGATTGGAGTTTCTGTAACACCCGGTTCAAATTCAATGGTATAAATCCATGGTGTATGTGGGATATGGAATACTTCATAGGTTCCTGATGTAGTAGCAGTAGACGTTCTATGCTTTAGCAATTCATCATCACCAGTATCAGTAAGGGTGATTTCATTTGCTGTTCCTTCTGCAACCTTGACGCCTTCAAGGGCCGCTAGTTTGGTTGCTGTAAATTGAGGCATTACGATAACATCGCGGCCTCCACTCTGATTGTGTGCGCCTACTGCAAAGAATGTGTCTTCTGAACCCATCTTGTTCACAGCATTGTTCTGCAAGAACCGACCAAGGCCATCTGTTTGACTAACAGATGAAACGTTACCAACGCCTACCGCTGTTGTGTTAGCAATCGGTGAAATGGTCTTTGTTACAGACTTGACTACACCGGGGAAGTATACCGTTCCTCCACGACGGAAGAAGAACCGCTGACCAATCAGGCTTTGCGATGCAGGTAATGTTTCTCCTGTTAGTGATGTTCCTCCTGTAAATGGTGTGTATGTACCTGTACCCGGCCAAGTGTCCCCAAAGGGACCTGCCGCCATAAGGTCTGTTTTGCGAATCAAACTTGGTTCGTACCATGGTGTTACACCAAAGCCATACACGTTTGCAGATGTTCCGCCTCCGGCAATTTGTTGCAATTCTGGTCGAATTTCAATAGCCATTGAAGATGGGTTTCCACTACTACCGGGGAAGGAATCCGGTTCGTCAATTACACGGAGTCGGTAATATCCGAAAGTTTCAAGCGAAACTGGTCTTGCTTCGGTGCCAAGATGGAACAGTAAACTTCCTTCCATGATAGCATCCGTAGATACATCACGCTTGAAGAATGGCTTGCCTGCGATTCCTTGGTAAGGATGGTCTGAACCTAGTGGTTGGTCGCTGAACAGTGTAGCCTCGTTGAAAACTTGATTCGACGAGTATCCTTCGACGCCTACTGGCCTTGTCATTGCTTGTGCGATTTGGGACATATCCGCAGAACGAAGTGCGGGGTGGCTGAATGTTCCACCGGCCATGTGTGCGGGTACCGCAGGGTTGGCGAGGGAACCTCCACTGGTGTATGACAAATCCATACCGTAAACATCGCCACTTCGACGGATTTGATTACGGATGATTAATCGAACGCGTTGTTCGTATGGTTCGGGAACATCAGGACGATATTCCATGACATAGCCCTTACCAGAACCTTGTCCGTCTAGAACCTTGAATCCGCGGTTAGCGGTGTCCGAGTTTCCATTGTAGATGATTTCCGCCGCAGATTCCCCATCGGGGTCTTTGTTGCGGTATTCGTCTAGTTGTAGTAGTACTTGCACATAGGGATTGTCAACGACAACACGGACTGATTGGAGTTCTCCTTTCTCCATTTCATCAAGTACAATGTATTGGTCGCCAGATTCAATCGTTAGATTTTCTTGGCGTGTACTGACAAAACGTGCGTCCGCCCTAGTCTTGCTCGTAGGCGCATTGTCCGCGATGTTATTCGCGATTACTCTTGTCGGTTCGTCTACCATTCATACCACCACCGGATAATCACTGAGGGAAGTATTCCGACAGCATGGTTCCGGCAGTAGGTAGTCCCGCAGGGTTGATGACCTTGAAGACAAGGCGACCACCGCTACGTTCACGGATAGTACGAAGTTGCGACATTGTAAGTTCGACGATGCGGTACTTCCATCCTTGCAGACGAATACGTCCATCGAGGATGTACTCTTCACAATCTACGACTGCGCGGAAGGCAGGGAGGTTGTTCTCACCGTGTTCTATCCACATCGAGTACGACCAGTCCGGGTCTTCGACAGGACTGATTTGTGCGTCAATGAAACCGGATAGACCAAGCAAGTTTCCGCTAGTGGTGCTACCGGATTCGGACTCAGGTGATTCATCAAGTACGAACTTGGGTACCCCCGCAGGGTGCTTGATGTACAGTTTTGGTGATACCGAGCCGACTGGGTCGACACCTGCCGCAGGACCGGAGGAGCCTCCACCGCCTGTTGTTGTTGCACCGGGGAATCCGATTGGAATACCGGTGTTGTTGGAGGTGCTTGATGGTAGTACACCATCACGGCTTACGATGTTTCCTTCTTGGGAAATGTACTTTGGTTGTGCCGGTAATGTTGGGCACAGGTGGTACAAGTGTCCTTTGAAGGGTTCCAAGTCCGAGAAGACGGTGTAGCCACTGTCATAGTCTGGGGATAGAACCGTGGTTCTTGCCGCTGTTTGTACTGTTGAAGTACCAATTCCGAGAAGTGCGTTCATGGTGTGTTCACCATAAGCCGACACTTTGTCTGATTCGTCTGTTGCTGTGTTATCGAGGCCACGGTTTGAACCGTCGCCCGTAACAGTAATGCTGTCGTTAAAATACAGGTCAATGCTAAGTCCTTCGACTGCTTCAACGAGGGCGAAGCGGTCCCGAATTTTGATGATGTAGCCCGGTTTAAGAACTACATTTTCCCAATCGTTACCGGCGAAGCCATCGCCAATTAGTCGTCCGAATACTTGTCCTGCGCGTGTTCCTTGATTTGTGTTTGCCATGTTACCATTCCCTTGTTTTTTCTGTACGGGAGTCGTACCAATTGATGCGAAGCGGTAGTTGGTATTAACAGTACCGAGTAAGACTCGGGTCCCTGACCGATATGGGGTCGACCTTGCTTACGCTCCGTGAGCATGGCCGACCCCCGGAAGGGGTCTGTTTTGCCGACTACTGCTAGGCTCAGAGGACCTTACAAATGCTGACTACGCTGACCAGACCGAGAGCAGTAGCGAACGCGCCGCTGTTTGCGCTCATGAGGTCTTCGTAGTGGCCTTTGTTGCTTCCTGAGGCACCTGCTTGGGCACGGCCGTTGGTGATGTGGTCATCGAGGACCGCCGCAACGTCTGTGCTTGAAGCGAGGTTTAGTTCCGTAAGTGGTGCGGCCGCGGCATCGTTGATAGCACCGTAAAGGTTCTTCGCAACCAAGTTAAGGTTGAGAGTACCGACAACTGCTTCAGGCTTGCCTGCGACACCTTGGTCAGTAGCATTGTCGATGTTGCTAGCAGATGCGGCCAAAGCCGCTGAGTAAACACTACCTGCGAATTCAGCATCCGACCCTGCGACAGGGGCTTCGGTAGTGTCAGACTGTGTAGCGTCAACCACACTGCCGAAGGCCGAAGCGGCCGCAGTAGCACCAGTAAACTCGATAAGACCGACGTTCAGTACAGCATCAAGAGCAAGAGTACCGCTTGGGACGGTAGCAAGTGCAGATGAAGTTGCCGTGCGGTCAGCGAGTGCGGTATCTTGAGCAACAAGGGTGTTGTCTGCGGGACCGGGTGCGCTTGAAACACTGAATGGAACGTGGGTAGTACTACGGAGTAGTGGTCCATTGTTCATGACAGTAGCATCGACCGCGCCGTTACCAGTGGTATCGACTTGGAAGATGTTGTCGTTATCCAAGTGTGATGTAGATTCGTCAGTTCCGATGTAAAGGAAGTCCGGCGCCAGAATGGTGTTACCAAGACCTTGGGATAGCATATCGAAAGCCGCGTTTGCACGGGCTTTGCTAACCGCTGTGGTTGCTGTGTGTAGACACGCAACGTTGGTACGAACAATCTGGTGTCGGGCTCCGTAAGAAACGTCTAGTCCGCCAATTCCTGACATACTTGATTCCTCCTACTGATTACCCGGGGGGTATCAGGACAACTCCCCGATACTTTGACGCTGTTGAATCAATTCGTGATGTTGTCCAACCACTGAACCGATGACACGCCACTTCTCGGCGCCACCGATAGTACCGTTTCCAAAGGAAGCGGCTCCACCGACGACACGGTGAGCGCAGACTACTGTCTTCTCAGGTTCGATTACAATGGGCTCCTCGTACCAGACGAAAGGTTCCTCAAGTACTTCAAAGATTTGTTGGTCGATTACTGGTGTTTCGATACCACTGATACGCCATTGGTGTTCAGTAATCAAAAGAGGTGTAACCGGGTACTGAATTCCCATGAGCAAGTAATAGAACTCTTCAAGGGTCTTGAAGTCCAAAGTACGTTGGGTCCAACCGAAGGTGTCTACGGTTGTGGAGTTAGGATTACCGCTACTTCCGGAGGAAGGGATAAGCCATTGTCCGTACGAGCCAAGGATACTGAATTGGTCTGCGCGAAGCACACCTTTTCCGTATTCGCCCTTTGGCCATACGCCTTTGTTTTCGTAGCCCCAGTGGGGGTAGTTTGCCTTAATTTTCGTATCGATACGTGCAAGGTAATCCGCGAGGATTGCCGTTGGACGGTCGTAATATGGTCGTAGTTCCATGTTATTCACTTTCCTGTTTTGTTTTACTGCCCTTGTGGGCTAATCCTCCTCATGAAGCACTACTATATGAAGAAGGTGATGTGTTTGTCATACGGTGTCATACGTTGTATGCATTTTGTAGTAGCATTCAGAATCTTCATAACCGAGATAGTAGTGGTGAATACCATGGTGGAACCTAAGAAAGCCAAGGTTCCCGTTACCATTCGTATAGACCCAGAAATGCTAATCCTACTCAAGCAAGAAGCCGAGAAGCGTGGAGAAACTGTTAGCAACTATATTCGTAGTAGTGCTGTTATGCGTATTAATGGTGAACTTGTTCCTGCGGGTAAGGATGATACTAGGAATGCGTATCTTCGTTCTCGCGGTATTAGGTGATTACATTGGAATGTCCCAAGTGTAAATGTAAGATGGTGTCTTATCGAGAAGGTACCTACTGGATTAGATTAGTGTGTCCGGAATGTACCGAATCTACTGTAATAGAAGACATAAACGGTACATTTAATGAAACATACTAAATAGGACCTTTTCGTAAAACGTACTGAGGGCAATGCAAGCCTCTATCAGTAGAAAACGAATTTGCGAATGCGGTTGTACCGAGTTTAAGGACCATCAGGCCTCCGGTACACTTTGGAATAGCATTTGCCTCGGTTGCGGGATTATGACCGCATACTTTAGGTGAAGCGATTACGATTTGGAATGCCCTAAGGCATTCGCCGCGTCACGATAGGGGAACCCTTCGCTTTTGCTTTTCAGCCGATGAAGGTTGAGGTAATACCTCGTTCAGCGGCATCAAACATTGTTGATACTCAACCGTAATGCTATACCTTTACTCCCGTAAGAGCCGGGGGACAACCGCTAGGCTATCCCCCGGCAAGGGAGGCGAGGTTGCTATGGTTCGCTACCGACTTCAGTAGAAGTTCATTTGACGGGAACCGCCAAAGAACTCGTCCATGCCCATACCGGGGTTCATTGTCCCGTAGGTCATAGCGGCACCGAAGTGGTTACCTTCAAGTTCCATCATTGGGTCATCCATCATACCCATGTGGCCTGCGCCAAGGTATCCGGAGTAGCCACCAAGACCGAGCGCACTGCGGATTGAGGAGAAGACTCCTTGGGCCTCAGCAAGACGGAAGGCTTGGATAGCGACAGCACCAAGAGCGACAGCGGATGCAGTCGAGGCCTTGACACCGAAGAGGGTGTGAAGGGCGAATGCACCGAGCGCACCAGTAGCGGCACCGGCTAGGTATGGGGTGTAAGTACCGGTGGTCATCCAAGAAATGTACTTGGATGGGACACCGACTTTGCTTAGACCGCTTTGTACAAGGGAAGGCATAGCGCCACCAAGGAACATACCACCGACAGTAGCGACGATGGCTTCAAAGGCGGTCAAGTGGTTGGTAACCCACTTGTATGCGTTCTTCATGTTGAACTTCTTCATGCCTGCCTTACGACGACTGCGGACAGTGCGACGGCGGGAAGCCTTACGGCGACGTGCTGGGCGACGGCGGGAAGTTGAGCGACGACGTACGGTACGACGGCGGCGAGCAGGCTTGCGGCGACGAGTTGTACGGCGGCGGCGGGATGGGGAACGACGACGGGCCGTACGACGACGACGCGTGGTCTTGCGGCGACGTGCAGGCTTGCGACGGCGCGTGGTCTTGCGACGACGGGTCGTAGCCTTGCGACGTGCAGGCTTACGACGACGGGTCGTCTTGCGACGACGGGTCGTGCGACGACGCGCAGGGCTAGCCTTGCGACGGCGGGTGGTTGTCTTGCGACGACGGGCCGGCTTGCGGCGGCGGGTCGTCTTACGTCGTGCAGGGCTAGCCTTGCGACGACGGCTTGTTGCTTTTCTTCGTGTAGTTCTTCGACGTGCCATAGTATTACCTCTATTTGCTTTCTTGGACCTTGCAGTCTTCTTACGACGGGTCTTCTTTCCCTTACGGGGTGGATTAACCATCACAAGTTCTGCTAGGGCCATGTTCTCTCCGATGAGGGTGTTACATATAAGCGGTACTGTGATGAAATACTATGTTATACTATACTTGTAAGTTATAGGACAAGGAGAACCATATTAACGAGGTTCGTCGTCGGGTTACTAGATGTCGCGGCGGAGGCACGAGCAAGACCAGTCAAAGAAGGTAGCCGTGTCCGTGACAATCGACAAGGAATTGTTTGATTTTATCGAACACGGTATACGGATGAGATGGTGGTCTAGCCGTAGTCAAGCCATCAATATGATGGGCTTCAGATTCATGCAAAGTCAGCAACGGCACGCGCGAGAGCAGACGCCATCAATGGGTATGCCTCCACACTTTGGTCATTCACCTCAATCAGGATGGAAGGGACCTTGAATAGTATTGATGCTACTACGGTAATGTAGTTGTCAACGGTACTATCAACAACAGACATATCGAATTGCGTTTCCATTGTATCTAGTATTGTATTGATTAATTCCCTGTTGCTTACTTCATCTATTTCTAGAATTACTAAGTCATGGACCGACCAAGAACGTAAGTCATCGCCTAGTGTGGTGATTGCTTCTTCGTCGTTTGCATCCTCAGATACGAACGGATATGAATGTAAATCAATGTGAAGGGTAGCATGTTTGAGTAATGCACGTAGTTCTTGGTGGTACTCAGTAGAATATGCTTCCTTCCTGTTCAAGTCAACAAGTTCTCGATGGGATTCACCTACATGGACAATGTACTTGACATTCTTATCGTCTAGTGCGGATTCCAAGTATCCAATGAATTCGATAGCCCCTGCATCGTAGCCTGTACCATCGGTTTGGTTGATTTTTGCATGGGGGACTGTAATCACTAGCATACTACCACCGTTTCAATCCCATGTAGCGTTTCGTCTTTAAATTGCCTATTGGCTTACCTTTGTTCTTACTAGGTTTGATGCTCTTGGGTCTATTGGTATTACTGGTGATGCTGTCGGAAACGGGTTCATGGGTTTTCCATCGACCATCCCCTGTGGTTGCATAGTAGTAGTATCTGTTATTGGTGTCCAAGAAGAAATCCCGTTTCTCAGAATAGTGTTCCAAGTTTCTGCTACGTAAGTAATCCGGACGGTCGTCTGTTTTGAACAGAATCTTGTTTTCAGACTGCGACCAACAGGTTTCGTTGAGTAATTGTACACGTTGGGTGATTGCAACTCCAACGATTCCCATACCTGCCCCAATTGTCCAAAGCATCTCGACACCATCGTTTGTTCCTTTCTTGACCATTAACTGAATCTCGTCAATGGCTACGATTCTGCGCATACGCTTGAAGCCGGGTTTCTTAGAAAGTGCAAACATCATCTCGATAATACGGCTTAGTTCGTCTGCTCGCTCGTCTTTCTTTGGACTTGGGCGATACACAATATGCGGGGTCTTCTTCAGTAGTTTCGCATAGAAATCGATAGGGGTTGTACAGATTACGCCCAAATCTGCATAGTCATCGTCGTGCTTTGGGTCAAAGAAAACCGTGTGGTATCCTTCTGCTTGTAGGTTCTTCAGAACGTGCTTGGTAAAGTATGTCTTACCAGACCGTGTCATTCCTACGATAACAGAATGGCGGCGTCCAAGACTTTCCAAGAACTTCCCTGCTACCCTCATGACATGACCCCAAACAGTATGATGCCGAGCGCGATGGCTACGGATACTGCTTGTTGTGTTTCGGATGGAACAAGTACCTTTTCGTAGTATTCGGGGAAATTCTCCTTGAAACGCTCGGTAATCTTGTCGCCGTCTGTAACTCGCATGTTATCTACGGGGTTCATGATGTTGGGATTTAGAGGATGAGTATGTCCATATCCCAATACGTGTCCGTATTCGTGAACAAGTAGGGATTCATCCTTTTCGCGTCCTTTGCGGACGTGAATGGTCTTGGTTTCTTGAATACCAATTCCATTTGCTTTGTATCCTACATTGAGGTGTTCTTTCATCCAACGGAATGGCTTTTGCATGTACCATTCAACGCTACCTTTGGTTTTGATAATGTCAGCAACGAAAGCGTCCCATTCTTTACCGTCAACGGTGTAAATGACAGTGCCGTCCTTTCCTCGGACAACTTCCTTTGCTGTCTTGAACTCCATGGAATCACCGATACGGAATGAGGTTCGCTCCAATCCTACGGAGTTCTTGGTATACATTAGGAATTCGCTTTGCTTTCTTCACTGGTACAGATACTTCGATGATACGTTCCATTGATGGAAATTGTGGGTGTTCATAGAATCCTCGGGCATCGACTTCGTAAATGTAAGCGGCTTGCTTAAGTAAATCGAATGCATCAGGATATTGTTCTTCAATCATGAATTCACCATTGACGTAGCCAATGTCGAGGTCTTCATTTCCAGACGGGACGGACATTGCAAGGGCGAATTCGTAATTGGGTGTAGCGAAGACCACTTCGCGGCCGATAGTCTTGTTCATGTGTGGCTTGAGAATCTTCAAGTTGTTGACAGAAGAACCGTGATACAGACGTGGTCTGCGGAATGGTGGGTTGTTTTCTACTTCTGGATATTTGTACTGAGTAGTCCCATACATTCGCTTTTCTGTACGCCCAATCCATGGTACGTCTGGACACTTGGGCATAGTCTTACGCTTCTCAATCTTGCGTGCATAACGCCATGGGTCATGTCCCCATACCCAAAGTGATGTGAGTTTGCGGGTAGGTCTTCCCTTCTCATCGGTGTACGGTCCTCGCTGTCCGCGCGTGCGCGAGTTGAAACTTACTTGTTTCTTGCACCATTCCCAATCTGCTTCTGACCATTTCTTCTGCGCGAGTTCGTAGTAGTTGCGAATAATCATCGGACCTGCTTTGATGTAGTCTTTTGGTCCGGTAAGTCCAAGTTTCTTGCGCATGATGAGGATACGACTTGCGGAGAAACGTCCACGACTGATTCCTCCGAAGTCTTTTGCTTGTTGTCGGTTAATGCCTGCCTTCTTGCCCCATGGGTCTGAATCGAGGAATTCAATCAGTTCCTTGTTCTTCATGTTGACAAGTTCAACCCACGCGGTAAACTTTTCTAACCAATCGAATGATGCTTTTGGTTGTTTTGATGGTGATGGATTTGGTAATGGTCCGTATACTGGTGGGTTTTGTTTTGGTGTGAAATACGTCTGTACTAGTTCCTTTGATTTTTCATTGTCCGATGGGAAGTGTAGTCCTACGCTTACTCTTGAGTCTGCTACTCGGTTTGCGATTACCTCAAACGCTTCTGCGTGCTTTGGGTATTTTTCAGATAAATGATTCGCAATCAGAAATGATTGAATTGCATGGCCTGACGGATATGCAGGTGTGTTTGCGGTCTTTGAATCAGCAGGTAGGATTTTCTTGTTCACATCTGCGGGTCTTGGACGGTTGTAGTAGTGTTTCTGTTTGAGGATGAATGGTAAGGCTCCCTTCGCAATACCAATCAATTCATCTTCAATGTAGTACAAATTCTCAGAATCTAGGTACTTAGTAAACGCGCTAACTGGTGTGATGTCTGTTAGTTCAAAGTATTCGTAATCAGGATTTTGCATACGTTCCAATACGATTAGCGATTCCTTGACGGAATCAGGATATTCTGATGGATTCTGTTTGATTAAATCTGCATGTCGCAACCAAGGATATTTTTCTACTGCTTCGCCCGGGAAAAAATTACCCGAGGGGTTTTCTTTGATGAGTCCGGCCTTGACTGCGAGTTTGTAATCGCCCATCTTCTTGTTGCCTTTCTTGACAGTGTTGCCTAGCGTTACGAATGAGTATACTCGGCCTCTTGCCCATGCGTGTTGGTTTGCTCCTACTCGATGTCCTGTTCTCCAAGCGGCTAGTCCTTTCTTTTCTACTTCCCTCAGGATGCTCTTTTTGATTCCCGTAGCCTTTGAAATCTTGGTTAGGAAATCGCCTTTCTCGGGAAGTGGACCGTACATTTCGATGAACTTCTTCTTGTACTTACTTGGTACAGTCTTGTATCCTCTAGCCTTTGCTTTGATATCTGATTTCCATTCTTCGTACGCTTCTGGGTCGTTGATATCGTACTTGTATCCCTTATCGATTTCCTTTGCCGCAATAGCCATTTCTTCTTTGTTAAGTCCTTTCAGATACCTCTTGGGAATCTTTCTTCCTTCGGGTGTCTTGGCTGGATTGCGCCTTGCTTTTGTTTTGCGTTTCATTTCTTCAATAAAATTCGCATACACCTTTTGCGCCGCTTTGATACCGGATGTTGCATTTGGGTGGAACCTTGCTCGTTGTTCCATTGCCATTGCCGCTTGAATCTTATGTGCGTGAGTTTTTCCTGAGTTCTCAATCAGCCTAATTGATTTCTCGGCAGTTGCTTTATCTTTGAACCCTAGACCTTTGATTGTTCCTTTAGGGTCTTCATCCGTGTAAAGGTCCGAATGTTCGCTTGGGTCTTGACCCTCGTACTTCTTTGGTATGCGAGGGTTGATGAGGGTCATTGCAACTTTTCCGTAATCTTCTTTCTGCACAGGTACGACCTTGTCGAAATTATGTCGAGAGTTCCGAAGGGTGTGCTTGCGCTTTGCAGTTGCTTTAGCCATCTCGTGTGTTACCCCATTTCGATTTGCTAGGCGATTGGTATGTCGCTTTACGGAATCCTTGTTATCTAGGAATACGATTGTGATTTTTGGCATTGCTTCTTTCATCTTCATTGCCATGCGTGGGGTTGTATACATGACTGTCTTTGGATGACTTAGTTGTTCTTGGGTATAGCCGTACTTGTGCCCGTCTGCACCGATTGTCCAATACTTCATTTCTCCACAGGAAACTTCCTTATCGAAAGATTCGTGCGAATGATTCACGGAATCTTCGTTTGGAATCCTTCCGGGCTTTCTTGGTTCAGTTGTGTGCATTGGGCACAGCATGTATCCGCCGTGATGATGAAGCATCCTTGCAACCTCGCGACGACCAGAACCATGTGCGCCTGCGAGAACAATTGTGCTACCAAATGGTCTTGGATTGGTCAATGGCTGAACTGCATAGTCTTCATCTGAAGCAGGTACTACATCGAATGTTTCTGCTTGTACTGGTTTTGCTTCTTGGTATTCTACATTTACTTCGTATGCTTGTTCTAGTACTTGTCCTACCCGTTCATAGACTTCTCTAGCACCAGACAATCCATAGTCATCACGAACAGGAACACCAGTAATATTCAGATTACCGGGATACTTGAACCCAAGAGTAGCAGATGCAACATATCCATCTGAAAGAACCATCTTCAGATACAGACCTTGGCGGTATGTCATCATGAATGTCCCGGCAGTTTTACCATCATTACCGGGTACTTTACGCGGGTCGTATTCTTGGAACAAGAACTCGGCCGTGTCAGGGTCTATCGCAATGTCATATGACGCAGAATACGTCGTAGACGTTGGAATCTTGGGCGGCGGATTCTGTAACGCTTTGTCTTGAAAAAATTTGACCAACTCTAGAATGTCGTGCTTGTTGGCCATCTCGATGTACGCATCGCCGTATTCACCGGTCTTGAGTACGCCTTCACGTCGAGCCATCCTTGCCGCAATGGTATACATGTATGGGTGATGCGCGGTTCTGTCGGCCATGTGGAACATCTTTGCTACTGGGTACAAGTCCCCTGCAATTGTTTGGAATTGTTCTTCGGTGATGTTTTTCCTACCTACATCTGATTGTAACATCAAGTAAAGTCGTTCTGTCAAATTTGTAGGTAGTTTGAGTTCTGGTGCGATTTCTTCCTTGAACATATCTGCGCCCAGAATGGAATGGTGAATCTTCTGTTCCTTTTCGCGCTTCTTTGCAATGTCATGGAACAGGCCAAGCATCAACAAACAGTCTGCGTTTGTCCATCCGTCTTCGACTTCTTGTTGTAAGTAAGTACGGACTTTATCACGGGTTTCCGAATCAAGACCCTTCTTTTCCCATAGCCATAGTCTGTCGGTGCTGTCTGCTTTTGGTAAGAAGTGGTACTTCAACCACCAGTAGACATACATTGTGTGGCTAAACTCATCTCCGCCGTAGTGAATCCAATCGTAGTCAATTCCCTTGAGTTCGTTCAGTGCGATGGACAAATACTTGTCGTCCACCTTGATTTTGGACGTGTGGGGAAAAGGGGTACCACTTCCCGGATTGCCAAGCACTTTCTGTTTCTTTGGTGCGCCGGGACGGATATGATGGTGGTATTTGATTTCCACTAGATGACTGAATTTACTGTTGATATCCTTAATCCATGCACGAGTTACACGCTCGCAGAACTGGTAATCGTCAATATCGTCTTTGTCCTTGTATTCCTTTTCGACTTTGTCAAGCATTCCTCCAAGGTCATCAACGAACTTACCTTCGTCCATTTTCAGATACCGCTTACGTCCTGCATCACCTTTCACGATGAATTCAAAGTGGTCTAGTCGGTCTTTCATAATCGTATAGAAATGGCGAATTCCCCACTTGTATGCCGCGTCCATGTACCACTGAATGTCATCTGGACTGGTGAGCGACGGCTCGTCTTTTGATGGATGTGTATGGTATGATACTACTGACTTCTCGATGTGTTTGTTGATTTTGACATAGGGCATGATAAGCGAACCCTTGCGGTGATAGATTTCTCCATTCGCTACCCATCCATAAGATTCTCCGCGTCGTGTAACGAACTTGAACAATTGGTCGCGGAACTTCTTGGAATGTAGTTCCCCTGCTGGGTATATACGGAAGTGCTTCTTTGGATTTGAAACGGTCATCTTGTCCATGTCTGCATTGAAGTCTTCGACCGAAATTGGATTCTGGAATGCTCCGTCTGCGGTGTAATTTCCACTAACGCGTGTCTGGACAGCGCCCGGAGGGTTGTTGCGAATCGTTTCGACTACTACGTTCTTCATAGGAAATTCTATACTGTAATCGACGTTATCAATTGCAAAGATGGCTTGCTTGCCAATGAATGTACGAAGTGCTTCTATTGCGTATTTCTTCTGTATTTCTTCTGCAAAGGTTACCGACCATGTTTGTGTACTAGGGTCAAAGGTTGAGTCTAGTACATCGAATGTTCCATAGACTTCACCCTTCCGAGGAAAGCCGAAGACCATCTCAATTGTCTTCTGACTCGGTTCCATCGAAATCATCCTCCTCGTTGTCAAGGTCATCAAAGCGCAGGCCCGGACCGTACAGGTCTGAGAAAGCCGACGTGAGTGACGGACTTATGGCCTTCGGTGGGTAACCCGATTGAATTGCCCTAACCTCTTCCTCAGTATAACTGTACTCATCCTCAGCAAGTGATAGCAAGCGAGCCTTCTGAAGTGCGTTGAATTCCCATTCTGGATACTTTGTTCGTAGTACGATATCTGGGTGCGCGGAGATACCGTTCATGTATTCGTTCATTACCGCATCGTAACGTGCTATGAATTTTTCAATTGACGAATCCCACGAGTTGGTTACATATTGTGGATTTTCTAGAATCTCGTCTGCTAGAACTTCTGCTAGAACTTTCTTTTCATCCTTCGGAAGCCCTTTCTTTGAACTGACAGACTTGAGAATTTCTCCAGATTCTTCAATGTCCTGATACCACTGTTCGTAGAACTTGTCTGGGTCTTTGGACTTCAGAGAATCCTTTGGCCTCTTCATGTCGAAGAATACCTTGACTTGGAGTTTCATGTCCCTGCGATTTTGTTCTAAGTCGTTATGATACATGTCGCGTTCCATGTCGTACATTGATTTTGGAACTTCTATCCCTGATTGGTACTTAGGTAGAATCTTTGCGGCATCTTGACCTTCCATCAAGTCGTCATCGATTGCAGTTGCAAACATTCCTTGGTCTAAATTGCTGACGTCTAAGTAAATACTACGTCCTCGGATTTTGATTGGTGCGGGTGATTGAGGTGAGGAGGAAGTCCCTGTTAGATACATCTTATCTTTGCCGGGTGGTTTATCGAATGCATAAACGCGATTGAATGCGTTTCTGAACTCATCTTCAATCTTCAATCCCCACACTTCTTCGCCGGGATATCCTGCATATTGCACATTGCGAGTAGGTTCGTATCCGTAGAATGACATTGGATTGGTAAGGACTTCAAGTTGTGGATATTCTCCTTTCATTGATATTTGGTATAGTGGTAATGGTAGTACTTGGTATTCAATGTGGAAGTTCTTGGACACTTTGTTGAATCCTTCAATAGTAATCCCGCTAATATCGAATGGTGTGAAAGCAATTTCATTTTCAAGTAGATACGACGTGAGTTTGTTCCTGTCGGATGTTTTGTTCTTGAACTGTTTTGTAATCAATTTCGCTTCGTCATTAAGTATCTTCCCGATATTGGTCGCCGCTTTCTTTTGAACTGCTTCGTTTTTCGACTTTGCTATTTTTCTCATTTCTTTGGCCAATGGACTGTCCTTTTTGATGTCAATTCGTAGCACGTCGAATCCGTAGTTTTCACTGATGACTTGATAGCGAATACCAAATATCACGCGCTCGCCCATAGATGCAACTACGTCTTGCGGGGACATGTACCCTAATTCGTTTCCAAATCTTGGGTTCGCAGGATGTGTGTGGAACATGAAATCAACTCCGTTGGCCCAATCACTACCGTTGAATCCTACCGCTACGGACATTTTGTTATGTGAAGTACCGTAGTAGATTGTATTGTTCTTCACGTATCCTGCAAATTCCCTATCCCTGTCCATGAGTTTGTGCAGTTTCCTCCACATATCAATTGGACCGTCTAGTATCTCGGGGCCTGCGATTACGTTACCTACGAATGACCGTTGGACCAATTCGTTGTCATCCATTATCACTGGTGGGCCTTTCCCTGCTGTTGGATAGAAGAATTGAATGCGATTCAGTTCCTTCATCAATTGGGATATGGTTGGTAAACCAAATACGGGGTTTGGCTTTGCACCAATCTTGAATCCACCTGATGTATCTCCTTGTGCAGAATCAACATCCAGTTTCTTCAATGGATTCTTGTCTTCGCGAATTCCTACAATACGGGGGCTACGCATACGACGGGCATACATTACATCAGCGAAGGTGAAATTGGATTTTGCACTTCTTCCCTTGCCCATGCGCTGTTGGCGATACATCGCGAATGAAGGTTCGCGGCTTTCATTCAGTTTTTCATATACGACTTCAACAACAGTAGTAGGTTCAACAAACACTACATTCTCAAGACCCATAGTATCTTCTGATTGTCCCAGTGCTTTGCTAAGTGGAACAACGTGTTCATCCTCTTCTCCTAGGACTTTTTCTGTTAGTTCTTTTCGTTGTGCGTCTGTTAATCCTGTTGTACCTACACGTCCTAGTGAAACATACATTGGTCCGAACTTTGGTCTGTTGTGCATTACTGCTACATATGCTGAACCAATTCCTTTACCATCTTGCCAACGCTTGCTTGTCGAATCAATCCCAATGATTACTGCATCCAATGTGTTGTGTCGCTTGACTTTGAATCGGTTGCCATCTGCATAGACCACGAATCCTTCGTGTCCATCGGTTGTAGTAACTTGCGTCCAAAGTGCATCGAATCGTTCCGTTAATGGCTGTTGCAACTTGAAGTACGGAGTAAGGTCAAGTCGGAATGATGTGAATTGTTTGAGAAGGTCGTGCTTTGCTTCGTAGTCGTCATCAATTCCCCATTGCTTGCCGTCAATCTTGATGAGGTCTGTTAGCGTGAATCGTAGGTTGTTGAATAGGCGCTCATTTTGTGTAGTCTTGCCGTCTTCCTTTTCTTTGCGATTCAATACTGCTGTTACGCCTTGGGGTCCGGCTACCTTTCCGAACTCGTTGTATGTGACAATCTCACCGGCCAGAATCGCTTCGCGGATTCCCAATCGTTCGCAGGTTCGTTGGAATTCCCTCGTCAAATGGTTATCCCACATCACGATTCCGCCGCGTGTAACGAGTACGCATTGTACTTCTTCGGACGAAACAATGTTCCCCGTTCGCGTGGAACGTTCTTTCTGTTCAACTAAGCGCTTTCCATCGAGAACGAAGTTGCCAGTGCTACGATAATGAATTACTCCAAGCCAACCATCGAACTTTGGCGTTACGATGATTTCGGTATACTGCGAAGCCTCGGCACGGCCATCACTGAAGTTGAACTCGGGGAATCCTTTCTTTCCTTTCTTCCATTCTTCCGCGAACTTCACGGTTGAGAAGTTTGGTTCGTTTTCGTCGCTACGGAAACACTTCGGAGGTGTTTCGATGTTTCCTTTGCCTCCGAATCCTTGTCCCATTTTGATTGCGTCGAAGAACTGGTCTACCTGCAACGATAGCGCATTGAAGTTCTTGAGTACATATTCTGGGTGTGCTTCTTGTGTTGGGTCAAATGCTGTTAGTTGTTTCAGTGGTACTGGTACGCGAACGTATCCTGTTCCCGGGTCATCTGTTGGTGATTTCTGGGGCTTGTAATGCATACCAAAGAACATACCCAATGGCTTGTTTTTTGTGTTCACGGATTTGTCAATCAATGGAACTGCCCTAGTGATTGCTTCTTCGCGTTCTGCGGTTGAAACTGAAGACTTCGCACTTACTACTGCATCTACGCCCTTTAGCAATTGTTCGATGTATCGGTTTGCTTCATACTGATTATCAATGCCAACTGCTTCTGTACCGAACCAAATTTGGTAGGACTTGCCGGTAAACATGATGATGTAAGGAACTTCTTGTGCTTCTAGTTTCTTTGAAACGTTCCTGACTGCGGTCTTCATCTTCGTTGCTTTTGCCGCCATGCTTGGATTATCGAAATCAATGCAGGCCATCTTGATGTTGTCGCCTGTTGTACTTGGTACAAACCAAAGGCCGCGGAATGAATCATTCCCCATCGAAAGAATGTCCTTGTACTCGGATTGTTCCATGAACTTCTTGATATCTTCTTCCGAATCAACCGTTACTTCGCCACCTTTTGGTCGTGCAAGGAAAGTCGAATTGCGTCCTTCTGCGGGGGATGCGGAGAATGAGAAATAGATGCTCATAATCGGGTGGTGCATTGTTTTGCGAAGCATGAAAGCGCCGACCGTGCTGAAGTAATCTGCACAGCGATTCTTGACGTAAACTGAATCTGCTACTGCCTTTTGATACGCTACGCTTTGCTTCTGTTCCAATGGTTCTAGCCTGTCCCATTCGTCTGCCATGATTCCTTCCATCAAGGCGTATTCAAATGCACGCTCGTCGACCGAGAACGGATTTGGTGCCCACTTCCTTGCGCGTTCTTCGTTGCCGGTTTCTCCGTACATTTCGTTGACGCGTTCAATCAATTTCTCGCGCATTTCATTGAACAATGCTTGATTCTCGATTCCATCTGACCTGTCTAGAATTGGTTCTGTCGTGATTTGGTCGCGAGCAAGTGAACCGTAAATCATAATAGATTTGATACCTCCGCGAGTAGGAGGATAGTACCAGTACTTCTTTGTAATCATCTCCTTACAAAAGAATTCGATACTGTTAATTGACGGAGGATAGATACCTTCGGCTTCTAGAATACGAACGTACTTATCAAATTCACGATAGATGTACTTGTATTCACGCTCCATCTAATCACCTCAGAACCCCGGTGGGCGATATACTTGACCTTCGCGCATGAATCTTGGACTGACGTCTTCTACTTGGCCATATACTGGTTCTCGTAGTTGTGTTCCCATTTGACTTGCCTGTTCCCGCATTTGCGTGATTGCGTCTTCGTCAAAGCGAGAAGCCGTGTATTCACCACGCAATTCTGGTGGAATGTCAGCAAAGGTTCGCATGATGTAAATGAGGGATTGGTAACCATTCCATGAGGCTCGGTCTAAGAAACGAGAACGGGTATCTTCGTGTAGGCGTTCAACGAAATACCGCTTCAAAACATCAAGGTCGCTAATCATTTCGATACGAGCAATGTCTAGACCCGTTGCGATTTCAGCAATCATTCCAAAGTCTTGGAAGTATACTGATTCAAGGAACTGCATGTATTCCGAAAGCAATGCGGCTTGTTCTTCCGTGTTTGGTGAACCTCCTGTAAGTTCGGGGTCTTTGCGTAGATTTGCAACGGTGAATGTTTGTGCCCAATGTTCTGGAATCATTGGGTATTGCATTGTCATTTGAGTACGATATCTTTCAACAGCATCGAACAGGTTGTTCCACATTACGTGTGGCTTGGCGTCGTCAAGTAGTAGAATTTGAGTAGCCATTTGTTTGGTAAGCATCCACATTGTTGGAAGTACCGAAGATGCCTTCTTGTTTTGGTTGCCCTTCTTTTGCTTACCGCCTTGTCCTTGGCGTTTCTTTCCTTTCTTACGAACTGCCGTACGTGCTACTTCAGTGATGAAGAGATTGTGTTGCCTTACGTATTCGATTAGGATATCGCGAAGAAGTGCGCTGTCTAGTCGTAGGAAGATTGTTGTTGGTTTTACTGGTTCGTATGCATAGGGTACTTCTTGCGCGAAGTCTTTCGTTGTAGGCACTGTAACTGATGTACCTACTACTTGATTTTGCGGAACCCCTCCAAGTACGCCGTAGGGGTCTGCGCGGTGTAGAACAACTTTTTCTGGACTGGTTTCTGTTCCTGTTACATATTGTCGGGCGTTCTGGGGAGGGATGTAGACTTGTTGTACAAGTTGATTTCTATTGAGGCTTGGAGTTGCAGAAACAAGATTCGGGCTGAAATCTGAAATGGAATTGGATAGCCAAAGGATTTCTGCGCCCGTTAAGTCTTGATTGTAGAAATCTTGGAGTCGTGAATAATCGCCGCGAGTCGTCAAGTAAGTACCAACCAACTGTCCTAGCGCAAGTTCTGTACGAAGTTCTGCTAGTTTCTCGGCACATCCCGGTTTGTCTTTGCCCTTCTTCCCCTTCTTACCTTGCTTTTCACCGCCGCCGCCTCTTTCTCGTGCGGCTAGTGCGCGCATGTTGGGGTCTTGATTTGCACGGCTGAATTTGTTTGCTTTCTTGGTTGTGATGTTTCCTGTTAGCATGGCGGTGTAGGTTTCAATTGTCATGTAACAATCCATCACAATGCGAAGGAATACTCGGTGGTATTTGTTGACCTGACCCTTGAATCCTTCTTCTTGAATGGTTTCTTCGTCAAGTTCTTCGTTCTTGTCTTCGTCGAATACATTGAAATCCCCGCGTCTAAACCAAACACTGTCGGGTGTCCCGGGGATTGTATGCGGCATTTCAACTCCTCCTAGTGTAAGTGGGAATAATACGGTGCGACCGTTTGATAAGGTATAACTCAATTGATATCGCTTATCTACTACTTCGTTGATGTAGAAAGTATCGTCTTCATCGATATCGTCTAAGATTTCCACATCTCCGCCGTCGTCTTCATCATCCTCATCGAGTTGGTTAAGTGAGCCTCGTAAGCGCGTTTTTCCAGAATTTGTTAGTTTGATTGCAGTTCCCATTACGATATCTGCACGTCCTTCATTCATCAGTTGATTCATGAAGTGCTTACCCGCTTCAAACATGTTATCATCGAACTCATCTGATTCGGTTCGGAATGTTGCTTGTGTTGCGATAGTCATAATTCGCTTAGGAAGGATGGGAGTTGCAATGCTTGAGTTACGGAGGGCTCCTCCGCCCGGGGAACCTACGAATCTTGGTTCTGGTAATACGCCACCTAATGAAGTAATGATGTTCCTGTTTTCGTCATTCAGGTCTTCTGCAAGTGTAACTTCAAGGTAGTGGCGATAGTCGGGATGAGTAATGATTGCTTTTGCCCAATCCAAGAAGAATGCGATGTATTCTGTATCTTCGTTTAGGCGGTCCCTTGCTTCACTGATTAGCGCGTTCAAGCCAGTGATAGACCCTCGGGCGTTGATTCCTCCGGCGTATCTTGCATTTAGATTCGCAACCGAGTGGTAGTGAAATTCTGGTAGTAAGTTGTACTTGTTATCATCAAGTCCTTCCGTTACTTCTTCCTCCATGTATTCAATACGTGCCCCCACGTAATCCTTTAGTCCATCAAGACGTTCAGGAGAAACAAGAATAGTACCAAGACTAGGAAGGAAGAATCGTGTTGCTTGCGTTCCAGAATGCAATTGATTGTTGGACCATCGTGATAGACGAGGTTCGATATCAAGACGACTACGGGCTACACGAACGAAATCTCCGGTATCTGCGCCTGCGTCAATGAATCCTTGCAGTTCATCGCAACCGTTGGTAAGGTCTTCAGCAAGCCCTAAGTTTGTTCGGCTTGAATGACCTTCTGATACAAGGTGAGAATGAAGGCGTGGAACTTGTAGGAATCTACGTCCGGCTACTTCATCTGTTTCGATTGCTGTTCCTCTAGTTGTATCGTCTTTATAATCGGCTACTTTGAATCGAAGCATTGGAACTGGTAAGTATTGTGTTTGTCCCCCTGATTGTACCATCCTGCTGATTGTTGTTGGTACTGTATGATATTCACTTGCGAGTGTGTCTAGTAGCGTTGTTAGTTCTGGTCCCATTGCTGTTCGTAGGTCTGCCGCTTGTACTGAACTTCCAACATCAAAGTCTGGGCCAATCAGTTCGGATAAGTTAAGGCGATAGTCGCCGTAAACGTGGTAATGAACGTGGTCGTGGGCTGTAACTAGCGAACGCCCTCCTTCTTCAAATTCAGAGAAGTCCCTTACCATTGCGTAATGGGTTTCGTGAAACTTTCCGATTGAATCTGCGGCTGATACGGCTAGACCTTTAGCGAGGTCGACAGATACATCCCCGCCCTTCCTCTTGGGCTTGGAGTAGAATCCTTGGGACTTTGTCGCACCCATTTCACGCACCGACCGTGAAGGTGGTTGCGCTAACAGCACTACCATCCTTCGCAGTCACAGCGACGGTATACGACTTAATTGACTTGTCGGCCTTGGTGAAGTCGCGGTTATTGATAGTGAAGGCCGTCTTGCCTTCTTGTTCATCGCCACCGAGTTGTTTCGTTTCACTAATGCTACCGTCATCATATGTTGCTGATGCCGATGCTGAAAGATTACCTTCGCCTGTTACGATAACACCGATACTTAGGGACATGTCGAATCCGGATACATTACGAGTTGTCGCTGATAGGTCAACAGTGGCGTCGTTTGGAACTCCGAATCCAGTTACTTGAGTAACTTCTACTTTACTTAGTTTAGCGGTCCCGGTAGCAGTTACTACGGTAGGTTTGCCTTCCCGAGAAGTCATCCATAGATAGATACCACTGGCTCCGAGTAGAAATGTACCATATGCGCGGAATCTGTCGCGCTCACCGGGCGTCATTGTGTCTTCAGAAAAATAGCCTACCATATCATTACCTCAAAATACGTTGCGTACCTTATCGCCATCTAATGGTGCAGGTACTTGCCCAACGGGTCTTAGTTGTCGAAGTGCTGTCGTGGCAGTGTCAGTAAGTAATCCACGACCGGGGAATATAGCGTCCTTCTTGACTAGGATGTTGTATTCCTCCATTGTATCGACTAAGTTTCTTGCTAGAACGAAGATTAGGAGCCCGTTGGATAGGTACTTCGTTCGTTTGAATGCCTTTGGGGAAAGACCTACGCGAGAAAATTTCTTGATTTTGCGGTTCTTGCTCTTTTGTGCAAAGTCCGCAACGGTAGTAGCGAGAATCAATCCTACGGACGCTACGTCAATGGCCTTCCAGCCCTTTTCTGAAATTCCGAACAACTTTTCTCGTGCCATATCATCCCACCAACCAATTTACGCCTGAATCCGGGTCTGTTTCTAGGCTGAACGTTCCACCCATGATGACTAAGTATACAACATTACCGTTCTCATCCATTGCCGCGTATAAGTCTGGTTCCTTCCTATCGCCGGGTTTAGGTTTCTTCTTTGGGAATCTACCGAAGTCGCCAAAGTTGTGAATGTACTTTTGGTCGTCGCCATGTCCTTCCTTATCGGAACGGTAGCCTACGCTCCAACATCCACCTTCACCGATACGTACTAGCGTAGTTGGCATTTCAACGCTTACTCGCTTGATTTCATCAGGTGGTTGACCATTGAATGATTCGTACAGTTGTACTGGGTCGCCGCCGGGATTGTTTAGTGCTTCGGCGGTTCCCTTCAGGCGCTTCAGTTGCTTCTTTTGGACCGTTTTCTTGAGTCCACGATGGCGTGCCCAATTTCGGCCAGACTTCATGTTCTTTTCAACTAGTGAAAGAGCAACAGCATAGCGCTGACGGCGGTCTGGGAATTCAGTGCGCATCTTAGTATGACCCATCAAGTACTCGACATACTTTTCTGGCTTCTTCATACCTTTCTTGGGCTTAGGAAGGGGATTTGTGCGACCCACTAAATATTCCATTGACCTTGGTGATTCTATGGATAATTTCGTTTTTGATGGTAGGTCGAAGTTGGGGTTGTTCTTGGGTGGGCTAGTCATCTTGATTGCATCTGCTGTACCAATCAAAGTAAGGGTCGCGCTTTGGTCAATTAGTTCGTAATCGATGTGCAGATTAGCAAGTGCATTGCCGCCCTTATCGGTAGCGCGGTCAGATAGTTCCTTTTGCATACTTGCAATTGCCATAGCCATCCTCTTTTCGGCCATTGATGTTCTTCCACCTGCTAGACCTCGATAAATTGATTGTACTACTTCACCTACATCCTTTACGATGTTTCTTCCGATTTGAATTTCAGAGAATACGGCTCCCAAATTCTTGAACTTGGTATTAGGTTCGCCAATGAAAATAGGAAGCGCGCCGCCGGGATTATCCCGTGCTTCTTGCTTCCAACCTCCACAGTAGAATGTATCACCAGTAAGGACTTCACGATTTACCTTATCACTCCAAAGACTACAAAGACCAACTTCCCTAGTAGCACCATCAACAGTACCTACTGGCTTCCAGTATGCACAACTATGACAATTGTTTCCTGTTTCTGAGTCTGGCTTCTTCTGAATCTTCGTTCCCTTTACGGAGTTGTTGACTTTGGTTTTGGTGAAAGTCTGCGGAGGATTCTGCTTGACTTCTTCAATCTTTGAATTGACTACGGCCATCAACTTCTCGTCAGTAATCTTGGGCAGTTTCTTGTTCTGGTCTTTTGCCGCGAGTTCAAGTGCGGTACGGACCTTGAAGACTTTCTTGTAATTGGAACCCTTGACTAGATACTTCGGGTCAAACTTAAGTTTGAAGTGTTTCATGACTGCTTCAAAGAGTTTCACACGGAATAGAACGCCTCGGATATGGCTATGCGTGTAAACAGGCATACTGATGCCGTAGTTGGTATACATGTAGTAGGCGAGGTGGCTTTCTACATCGCTGTATTCGGCATATGCTTCATCCCAATCTTGGGCTTCGATTTCATCTAGAAATTCTTGATACTCGCCTTGAACGTATTCAAAGTCGCTTTTATTTCCGTGATACGCTCCGCTATCGATGAAATGTTCCTGAACCACTAAAGGGTGGTATCCCTCCGAAGTCATTTCTTCTCCTAGTTGCTTTGCAAGGCGTTGCTTGTATGATTCTGGAACGGGGAATGCTACTGGATTGCGCTTGATATCATCCATTACCTTACGCTTGTCTTGCTTGAAACGGTCTGCAAGGCCTTGGATTCCAGAATACTGGTCGATGGAAATGTATAGTCCGGGGATTCCAAGTTTCTGGGCTTCTGCAAGATTCCCGGGATGGTTGTCGAAGAACATACGAACATCGTAGCGATGTTGTAAATCACGTAGCACATTGAACTTGTACGACGTGGTCTTGCCATCCGTGTCGGGCTTCATTGCTAATAATTCAAATCCGTTCTTGTCGCGCATGATTGGGAAACCATGTCGACGGAGTTGATTCTTGGTTGCTTCAAAGATACGGCGTGGACGACCAGTACAGTATGCGATTGTGTAGCCTTGTTGTTGAAGGCTGTTGACCAAATCAAGTGCGCCGGGAATCAACGAATCAAGGTCGAAGCGGTCTGGGCTGTAAAAGAAATCGCGGAAAGCCTGTACGCCCTTTGGATGGGACTTCTTACCTTTCTGTCGTGGGTCGAATAATCCCATGCGAATAGCGGAACGCATTCGTTGTGAGGTGTCGAGCAGTGTATCGTCGATATCGAATACTGCCATCTTAGTAGGTGGTTCTGATGCAGGGGCCCAAACTACTGGCGATACTGACTGCATCACTTCAGCCGAAGAGGTGTCATTGCTATTACTCTTCCGTGGAGGATTCTTCATCATTCGTCTTCCTCCCCCTCCTCCTCTTCCTCCGCCTCCGAGGATTACCTGTTGTACTTTTTGTTTGGGGGCTACATATCCAAATCTTTCATGGGGAGGGAGAAGTACTCGGATGGGACATTCTAATCGCTTGTCGTGGTAATTGCCACATTTCTCACAAGCGGGTGTTGGGGCTCCGGCGCGACGTGCCTCTTCGTCATTCTTCATAGTGGTTATAACTGAACTAGATTCGTACATCTTGTAATTGATAGGTGGTTCTCCATAGTCGGGTTGTTTAATGACCTTGTCCCCCATACGGATTTCTTCAACCACGCCTGTTTTCTTATTGATTATGACATCGAATTTGTCAATGCCTGCTTCTTCCGCATATTTGAATGCCATATCTACATCCAGTGGAGGCTTAGGTGGTTCTTCCTTTGGGTCTTTTGCTTTGCCGCGACCGAATAGTGCATGTAAGTCTTCGATTACTTTGTCTGTTGATGAATGCCATTCTTCTGGTACGTTCTTGTGAGTCCACCATGGAACCTTTGGATAACGGTCTTGATTTTCAAGGAAGGTCTGACTCCAGAACTCATCATACTCATTCGTCTTGCTATACGGTCTAACCCAGTCTTTCGTGCTACTATTGAATAGGCGGCGCCGCGGCCAAATCTTGGCTAGTGCTTTTTGTACTTGGGCTACTTCGGGTACGCCCCATCCATCAAACCATGACCTCCCTTTACCGTTTTTGTTGAACCATCCGTCCATTCCGAAAAGTGGTAGCCAATCTCCTTGGACTACAAATCTGTTCTTGTCGGGTCCATGCGTGTCATACTTGGGTCCGTTTTTACCATTGGACGAATAAAACGGAATGCGCATTCCTCCAAAGTCGATTAACACAAGCGCCCTTGGTAGTCTTTTTCCAAACTTTGACGGGTCCCGTAGGTCCTTTTCATTAGTGTAAAGTCCATACTTACTTTCGTCGCTTCCATGATAGAGAATTACTGGATGCTTTTCACCCGGAGGTACTACCATATGGAATGGCGTTCCTTTGACTTTGACTAGTTTTTCTTCATCGATAGAAACTTCTTCGACGACTTCTCCTCCTTCCGTAACGTATGTTGGTTCTACTTCGGTATTCTCCGGATTTAGAACTCTAGTTACTACGTGAGGTCTATTGTTTTCTGGAACGATGTTTGGTGGTTGTTGTTCTTCTGGTGGAAGAGGTTCTGGGATTGGAACTGGTGGTTGTTGTTCTTCTTCTTCGATTACTTCTTCATCTTCATCGAAGTTTTGGTTGGGATGAAGTGCTGGATAGTATGGGTATGGTTGTAGTACATTTCTGGGCGCGGCTTTGCCGTCCTTGTTTGTTTTACCCGATAGTACATCACGGGATTGTAGTTTGGACACGAACCGGTCGTGTACGTTTGTGTTGTGGTGTTGATGTTGTTCTGCAATTGTACGGGAATTTTGTGATTTCCTCATTCGCAAGGTTTCTTTGTCGTCCCTATCGCCTCGCTTTCCTTTTGCGTGTGGGAAGTCTGGATGATTGCCTGCATCCCAATCATAACTTGACCAGTAAGTAGCGTGGCGTCCCCTTCGTACTCCCCATGGATTTCGTGGTGGACCGGGGTTCTTTTCAATTTGACAGCGTCCGCACTGATTCGTGGAATCTTCGTTTGAATAAGAACAGAC